>Ga0335072_10001308_pt1 | contig 40632 bp, 32 predicted proteins | sample Lox_Sample_21_FD_206725 | JGI IMG/M metagenome (GOLD analysis project Ga0335072, IMG submission 206725) | Soil microbial communities from Loxahatchee National Wildlife Refuge, Florida, United States - Lox_Sample_2.1 | ecosystem: Environmental > Terrestrial > Soil > Wetlands | place: USA... | reverse complement strand
CCGCGTGCAGGGGACGGACGGAAAGCTCGAATGGCGGGAGCGGCAGGCCGCCCTCGGGGTCTTCTGCTCGGCGGATCGGCCAAGCGAAGTGGAGATGACGCTGGCACAGGCACGGGAGGCGATGGAAGAGGGCCGCCGGACCTTGCGGGAGGGGAAAGACCCTGTTGCAGAGAAGCACGCCAAGACGCAGCCTGCCCCCCGCTCTATGACCTTCCGGGAGCTTGCCAAGCGATACGTCGATGGCCGGGAGGATGAATGGCGAAACCCCAAGCACCGGCAGCAGTGGCGGAATACGCTCGCCACCTACGCCTACCCTGAAATCGGGGACCTGGGGGTTGCGGAGATCGAAACCAGCCATATCGAAAAGTTGCTACTGCCGATTTGGCGGGAGAAGCCCGAAACAGCATCACGCTTGCGGGGGCGGATCGAGGCGGTTCTTAGCTATGCCAAGACGTTGAAGCTCCGCACTGGCGAGAACCCGGCGGCATGGCGGGATAACCTCAAGAACACCACACTCGGCAAACGGAAGCGACAGGTAGGGCACCACGCGGCACTCCCCTGGCAGGAAGTCGGGGGCTTCATTGAAAGGCTGCGCACGCAGACCAGCACCGGGGCGAAGGCGCTTGAGTTCACCATCTTGACGGCGGCGCGGAGCGGTGAAGTGCGGGGCGCGCGGTGGGGCGAGATTGATCTGGAAGAAAAGGTCTGGGTTGTGCCGGCGGAGAGGATGAAGGCTAGCCGCGAGCACCGCGTTCCCTTGAGCGAGGCCGCTCTCGGGGTGCTGGAGTTTATGGCACCGCTCAAGGATGGCGACGCCAGCCTCGTGTTTCCCGGCCTGGGCAAAGGCAAGATGCTCTCCGACATGACGCTCGCGGCGGTGCTGAAGCGGATGAAGCACGGGGAGATCACCGTGCATGGCTTCAGGACGACGTTCCGCACCTGGGCCGCTTCAAGCACGGCCTACGCGAGGGAGGTGTGCGAGGCCGCGCTGGCTCATGCGAACAGGGACAAGGTGGAGGCCGCATATCAGCGCGATGATTACCTAGAGAAGCGGCGAAGGCTGATGGCGGACTGGGCCGAGTTTTGTGGAAGGCCCTCGGTGCAGGAGGGGAATGTGAGAGCGCTCCGCGCGTAAGACTCCAAGGCTAAGGCAAAGGCGCCGGGCGATGAGTCCGGCGCTTTTTTTGTGCGGGTGGCAGAAGCGGAATGAACGGGCTGTGATGGGCTTTATTACGGTCGAATGGCGGGCCGCACTCGTGAATGGCTCAGTATCCGGGCCGCCATCTTCACCACGTTGGATACGCCATAAAGCCCACCATAGGGCCGTTCGTATGCCCGCGGTGCCCTTTGCTATGGCATTGGACGGCGCGTCGGCTATTGTCATGCCCACACGCGGCGCGGCCGCACATGCGGAGAACTCTAATGGGCAACACAGCTTTACCGAAATTGCTGAACCGAGAGGTTGCGTGCGAGCGCCTCAACTGCTCGCTCACAACCCTCGAAAGGCTAATCAAGCGGGGTGATTTGCCTGCGGCGAAACGAGGAAATCGAGTGTTCATCCCCGAGGCTGCTCTGGAGAGGTATCTCAGAGAAAGACTGAAGCCTATGCGCGGAGTGTCGCTCCAGGATTTGGGGCTGCTGCCGGCGGAATGAGAAAGGCCGCGCCCGGTGAAAGCGCGGCCCTCTCGAAACTTCCCCAGTGACGTTGGACGCAACACAGGGCCGGCGGCTACCGGCGGACGGCACGTTAACACGGAGCCCGATCGCACGAAAGCCACCCGGCCCACCGAAAGGCACAAGATGGGCTCGACATCTCACACCACTGGCCGCCGTGCTCGCCGGGAGCGCCTAGCGGGGCCATTCTTTCCCCCTCCGATACTTGACGCGATCTGGCAGCAGCGTGACGCCAGGAAGGCGTGCGTGGCGCTGGGCGCCTTGGTGCAGCACGGCGGGTGGTCTTGTCGCTGCGTGAGCATCCGCTCCCAGGCGCAACTCAAATGTCCCTGCTGCGGCGAGTTCCGGTCAGGGCCGTATGCAGCGCTCGGCTTGCCAGTCATCATTGACGCTCACTTCAGCGGCGCTGGCTTCCGTAGCGTTTACGTTGAGGCCCGCTTCCACGACGGCTGGGGCGGGTTCGCCATTCCACTGCCGGAGGAGCCTCACGAAGGGCTTGAGTTTGCCGCGATGATGTTTGCGGTAGCTGCTGCGATGGCGGAGGCGCATCGGGATCATCGGCGACAATATCCAGTCAAGCAAACTCCGACCGCTGGAGTTTCTTGAGATGCCGATTGATAGCTATGAGTTTTGGGGCGGTGACGGCTGGATATTTGAGGGGCGCTTGCTGGTCAACGGAGGCTCTATAGCTGTCTCGCGAATACATTGCATTGAAGTTGAGCATTATCATGATGATGAGCGCGACGAATTTCTTGCTCGACTGCGTTTCTTTGATTGCGATGACGTGCTCTTGGGAGTGCGCTCACTCGTTCAAGAAAATGTAGCCCTATATTTAGTAGATTGGTTCGCGGGAAACGAGTGCTGGCGGTATCGTTCCGTTGATGTCCGAGAGATGTTTATCACTCAGATGAACTAGAATAGAGCGCCGTAAAGCGCCAGAAGTTGCTTCACCCAACAGCGGAGTTTGTGATTTGAGAGAAGGGTAAGCCGTGCCAACTGAGTTGCCCGTTGATGCAGCCCGCCAACTGCTAAGTGAACGGCTGGAGCGGTGGTTCTACGTGCTCCGGCCACATTCTTTGAGTGAACTGCTCGCCATCCGGCTTGATGACGTGCATCAATACGCAGGTGTTCGCGGCGCGGTCGGCCTGTCAAAGACGAACGAGACAGCCCGGAAAACTCGCGACACCCTTGCGGCACGTCGCATGAGGGATTTGTCTGACCGTGCGCTTTTCCTCGTTCCAAACCATCGCCTCAGTGAGAACGTCGCCGTAAGGATGCGCCGCGACTTTGGCCTCAACGCGGAGGTTTGGCGCGGGCGGAGTGCGCTTGATCCAGAGGCACTGCCGGGTGCTCCCGAGACGATGTGCTGGGCGCTCGATCGCGTTAATGATGTGCAGAAGGTTCGGGGCGACGTGCTGAAGTCGGCCTGCGGGTCGGAGAAGCCGGGACCGAATAGGTGCCCGTATCGGGATGAGTGCCCTTACTGGCGGCAGGTGGAACGCTGCGCTGATGCGGAGGTGGTGGTCGCGGCGCACGAGTATCTCTTCCACAAGCTCCCGAGAGAGGTAGAGCACGACATCGCTTTCGTTGTGCTTGATGAAAGCTGGTGGCAGAGCGGGTTGCAGATACCTGCCGTTGTGAAAGGCACTGGTAGGCTGACGCATAGCGTCGCGGTCGGCGGTTTTGCGCAGCATGTCTTGGACAACCCTGGAAACTTGACGCAGGCGGAAGTGGTTGAGCTTTGGTGTATCTCGCAAAAGCTCGAAAGCGCCATGCTGGACAATCAGCTCGGGTTGGAATTGGCGAGGCTATGGCTTGATGATCGCGCGTTGACGTTGGGAGAGGTTGAAACTGCGCTAAAGCTGGAAGACCGCAGGAAGGTTGAGGTTAAGCTTCGGCCTGGGATGGCCCCGAAGCGGTGGCGAGAGGAGGTTGCGAGGGCGAGCATCAACCCGGAAATCTGGTTGCGGATGCAGATCTGGCGGGCGGTGCGGCAACTGCTTTTAAGCCCGCAAGATGTGAAGCGCGCGGGGCGGGTCGTGGTTGCCAAAGACAAAGCTGGGCATCGGGTGGCGAAGGCTTATGCAAGGCGGAGAATTAGGAGGGAAATCCGCAAGAAACCTATCTTGATGCTCGATGCGACCCTGAAAGAGGAAATGATCCGGCCGTATCTGCCGAAGCTGGAGTTGATCGCGGATATTGACGTGAGGGCGGAGCATCAGCGGACGACGCTGGTGCAGGCACCGGAGGGTAGAAACCGGAAGTATCGTGGCATCTGGGCGATTGAGTTGGTAGAGCGGCATTTGCGGGAGATCGAGACGCTAGTGCTGCTGCACGATGGCTGCGTTATCACGCGAGAGAAAACTAAAAACGCGATGCAGAGAATACTGGAAGAGAGAAAGCTGCACTTCAAGGCTACGGTCGGGCTTGATTTGGAGAGTTTCAAAACGGCCCCTGCCCTCTTCATCGTTGACCGCGCGCTCCCGAACATTTGGGACCTTGCGGATAACGTCCGGGCGCTCTCGGGGGAGGCGATCAATCCGCAGGTGATCTGGCAGCAGCAAACCTTCGCCACAGCGGACGGCATCGAGCATACCCTCCGAGCGCCGGTTTACTACAACGGCGAGACAATGGAGCGGCATCGGCTGCTGCAAGCAACCTACGAGGCCATCGTTGTGAGCGAGGTAATGGTGCAGGCCCCTGGCCGGGGCCGTGGGATCAACAGGACGGCAGCAAACCCGCTGCATGTTGTGATGCTGGTTAATGACGTTGTGCCGCCAGTGCGGGTTGACGCGGTGGTGCCCTGGGAGCAGTTGCGGCCGGACATCATCGACGTGATGGAGGCGGAAGGATTTCGCCTTGAGAGTGCAAGGGACATCGCGAAGCTGATATCGACTGGTGCAAGCGCGGATGCGGTGCGCCAGATGCTCAAGCGCGCTCGGGATCGGCGGCGGGTTTCCGTGACGCAACCATTTATAGATCAATATATGGTCCCGTCACGGAAATGGCGGGGCGTCACCTATCGCCCGATGGGTCGGGGACAGCAAACCCGCCGGGCCTGGGTGGCGCCGGAGAAGTTGGAAAAGCTGCGAGAGATGCTGGAGGCTAAGCTAGGAAAGCTCGCAATCTTTCGTGTTGGGGATTGAGGATATGGTGGGGTTTATGTGGGGTTTGTGGGCCAGTCTGCGATCATAGGCATAGCGGGATGGGGGCGGGTTGCCGTAGATTTCCGTGAAATCATTTTTTCATCATCGGATCAGCGAACTTGCCCAGGGGCGGAAGACGACCTGGAAGTGGAAGAAAGCCAGGGGTGCATAGCTTAACGCAGAAAGCCATCAGGAGTTTGCGCGGGGACGCGCGGATGATGATGGCGGAGATGCTTGGCACCGGCCGTGATCCGATTGTCGCGGCGGCCGAGCTATACACAAACCCGCAAGTTCCGCTTGAAATTCGGGCAATGCTGATGCTCGGCATGGCCCGCTACTTCTACCCCGCGCTCTCCGCCACGCAAATTCAGCAGACCGTAGCGCATGCTGATTTGAGCGGGGAGGCGGCGGAAAGGTTCCTGGCGAATTTGGAGCGGGTGCGAGCTGGGGTGCCGCTCTTAGAAGCCAAGCCCGACAGGGAAGTGAGCCTCGCGGACTTGGGCCTCATGGAGGCCGCAGGTGATGAATGACGGATATAGCGGGATTCGAACCCGCGACATCCGGATTTTCTGCAACCTCCCCCGTAGTACGGGCGGCGGCTCCATCTTTCAAGTCTTCTTGGCTCGCTTTTGCGGCCGGTGCTTTGGGATCGGTCCCGTTTCCACTATCTGCTTCAACTTCAGGTCGAACGCCGTCTCGTCCTCCGGGCAGCCCAGTTCCCTCGCCACCTGCTCGAATTGGGGCACTCTGGTCTGAACTTGCTTCGTCGACACCGGCCCCTCCGCTTTCTTCGTCTCCGCTTTGTGCGTCATTCTCTTCCTCGGTCTGTGGTTGGTCTAAAAGAGGAAGTGGAGGTCCACCCGTAGACGGCTTGCAAATCTTTAATTTCGTGCCGTCCGCCTTTTCGATCCTCTCGTCCAGCGCGAGCAACTTTGCATCAAAGGTGTGCAATTCGTCGGCATTTACGATCGCTGCTGACGCAAGATGTGCTGCATCCGGCGGTTTAAGGCCAGCATAGCCCCGCTGCATCAGTTCGCGCGCAAATTCGCCAACTCGGCGATCCAAGGGCACCACAACAATATAGTCGTTCTCAAAGAATGCCTTGATCTTGTCAGCGCTGTCCTTCTGTTCCTTCGCTGGGTGTTTGCTAACTTCGACAAGCGAAAGAGCAGATGTGCAAACTTCGGAACCGCCTTTCGCGGCAGCATCAAGAATCGCACGGCACAAAGCGCCCCGGTTTTCAATCGCGCCAGAGTCAGTCTTGATTTTTTCATCCCAAATCAAGGCAATCCAAGAACAAGAATCCCAGGAGTATCTTCTGAATCCCTTAGGAGAGCGTGCCATCACGCAACCTCTCTAAGTATTCCTCAGAACGCATACCATTGGTGAAGTCTGGATCTATGATGTCATCGATTTGCGGGAGATCGCTTCGCATAGCGAGGAAGCGAAATCCTTCCGCATCGACGTGGTCGATATTGCCAGGACCATTAAAAAATATTCGCCCATGCACAAGCACGCGCGTATAGCGCCATACGTCTCTTATCTGACGAGAAGCGATATCATCAATCGCCGCCTTCTCATTGCGGGCTATGACGCATTTAATGCGTTCCCCAGTGATCCTATCCAGGACATGTGCGACACGCCTCCCGTAGCCGTCCATTTCCACTCCTTGGAAATAACCCTCTACGGAGCCGATTTCTTGATATGGCTTGTCAGGACTTGCCAGCACCGTTTCTACGTTTCGCACAGCCGTTCTAGCGACGGAGGGAGTCAATGCCACCGTAGGCAGCCCTGGGCCAAAGTCCGCCCCGGACATCCCGATGCCATTGGTCACCCGCTTAAACGCACGCTGCGCCTTTCTCATTACATCGTTAGTAAAATGCCGGGGTCGCTCAGCGCGATATTGCAACGCGGCTAGACCGCGAGCCGTCTCCGTAACAACGATCTCGACACGCGCATCAATATTTGTCGCGAACTGCTTAGGGAATGGCCGAATCTCTAAAGCAAGCGGGCTATTCCGACTGGCGTGCACGACGCGCCACTCAATGGCGCTTCCAGGAGCGCCAACGGCCGCCTCTTCGACGCCGCGTAAGATATCTAAAAAGTCGCGCATCTGATCAAGCACATCCTCAACGGTCGGCGCATCTGTTTCCGCGCCGTGTCCGCTGATGGTGAACTTGACCGCCCTGCTCATTGCGCTCTTCCTGCGGGCTCCGTCTAGACGCCCGCGCTTGACGAGTCCCGGTACATCAAACGCTTCCCGACTATCCCCCGCAGCACCCGGTCCGTCCGCTCTTCGTCGTTGACCCCGAACCGCACGCGGTTATTGTAACGAAAGTCAAACTCTGTGACGTAGCGGTGCAAATGACGCTCGCCGCAGTGTTGATAGACGCCAATCATACCCCTCTTGAAGACCGAATAATAGCCTTCCACGGTATTCGTGTGGACCTTCCCGCGCCCGTATTCGCCCGCGCTGTGGCGGACGAAGTCGTGTTCCGTGAAGTGCTTACCCAAATGAGCATACTGCCCCGCCTCGTCCGTCATGACGTGCGTGCCAGAAGAGACGTGCGGCTTGATAACCGGCAGTAGATCAGCTGCGGCGGTGCCTCCAACATGGAAGGAGCGGACCTTCGCGCCATCAGCGCCGCGCTCTACGAGGCTCATGATGGCGTGCTTATGGGCATAGCCCCGACGAACCGGGACACCTTCCCTGCGCCCGAAAAAGGTCTCATCAATCTCGACAACTTCGCCATCGCCGCCCATCGGCGGCAGATCGCCGCGAACGGCCATGGCTTCGCGCAAGCGATGCGTCACAAACCAGCCGGTTTTCACTGTCACGCCAAGCGCGCGCGCCATCTGATTGCTGCTGCAACCTTTCTTGCTGGACACCATCAGATACGCAGCCTGAAGCCACTGGTGCAGCTTCACATGGGCAGACTCAAAAACCGTGTTGACCGTGACGCGAAACTGCTTCCGGCACGCATAGCACTTGTGGAGACCAATGCGCGTCGCGGTGCCTTTCAGCTTGCCAATGCGCTCAGTGCCGCCGCAGTGCGGGCAAACGGGACCATTCGGCCAAACGAGGCTTTCCAGCTTCGCGTAAGCCGCTTCTTCGTCATGGAAGTATGGCCGGCTGAGAACACTTGCCATTGGTCCGCCCCTTCGATGGACAAACCATACCCGTTACGAGTGGGTTTGGCAACTACAATATCGCCCATCGTAAGGGCCGTCTTGACCGGTTCTGCCCTTCAGCTGGGGATGACCCGGAAGCCACAGGCACTGCACTCAGCCGGTCTGGACCTCTCGAAAGCTCTCGCTCAGCTGAAGCGCCGCGCTCCGCCTGTTCCCCATGTCGACGAGTAAATCGAGAATTCGCAGTAATTTCTGTGCGAGCATCGGCGCCATCGGCGTCTGTCGGTCAGCGAAATGCTGCACGAGTCCGGCAATGCGCGCCGGGAGTAGGGTCCCGTGCCAACCTTTGAGATGGGCGGTCTGCCTGTCGATCACATCGAGCACCTGATCGGCAAATAGGTCGGCCGGATAGGCAGTCTTGGACCGCTCGCAGAGGGTCAGATAGCGAGACATGATGCTTGATGACCATCCGGCCGCCCGAACAAAGCGGTCGATGATAGGAAGGATGCGACCGATGTCGCTCCAGTCGCCATTGACATATCGTTCCGACTTCCCTGCATGTTCGACTGCGACGAACATCAGGGCGTCGGCCAGCCTCGGCAGGTCGAATCCATGCAACTCCCCAGCGTGATATGTCGAGGGATCGAAGGCCGGCTCTTTCAACAATCTCTCGAGGCAAAGGCGAAGCAGTTCTAATGCGTCCTCGGGGACTCGGCTGGCGTCGTAAACATGAAAACGGATGTAAGTGTCGGCTAGCGGTGCCAGAAGGTCCCAGCAACACTCGTCCTCCAGAACAAAAATAGGTTCAAAAATGGAGGCCTTCACCCTATCCAGGTGAAGGAAACCCACTTCCGTGCCGAGGGTGCGCCCCAATCGGTCTATCCACTCATAGAGGTGGCTTGAACCGTGCCTGCGGCGCCCAGGCTTCATCCATGGCGGGGAGATTTTTGCAACCGTCCAAACCAGAAGATCGGACATGAAAGATAGGAACGTCGGTCCGGCTGCACTCGCAAGAACCTTGGCAATTGGGACAGCGGCGAGAACCGCAGATGCATATTTTGAGCGCCAGAACGTAGGCGGTTCGCCCCATCTCTCACTTGAATTGACGAGGTCATCGTCACGGACCCGGTCGCCATCCAGGAAGTGACGCCATGGTCCGGGCCCGTCCATCGACTCAAGCTTGATCCACGCGGGCGGAGGAAGCGGCAGTTTGGGCCAGTTCTCTGACTTACTGTAGTGCTCCAGGGCGGTGTCGAGAATCATCCGCGCCCGGTCCGTTGTGGGCAATGACTCGCCTGGTCCGGAAACCTGCAGCCGCGCGACGTGACAGAGAGAAAAGGCCACGAACAGAGCCGACCAGCCCAGGCGAGGGTCGACATCCCAAAGTGAAAGCGCCTCCCGGACAGCAGCCAATGACACGCATTCGAGCGGGTGTGTGATGAGCGTCAGCAAGTTTCGAGCAATGTTCGGTTCGGGAGTCCCTTGCCTAAGCTCTCCCGCGAGGCCATGCGCCGCGAAAATCCCATTATGCCACGGGATGGCCGACAAAGGCGCCGCCAGAAGGTCGGGCCTATCGGGAGCATGTGTCGCACGGTCAACAACATCTCGAGCCCATTCAATGTCAGCGCCCGCAGCGGCTTTGCGGCAGTTAAGGGCGATGGCCGCCGCAGCCGCGACGGCCCCCCGGCGTTGGTCGTCAATCCCATCGCCCTCCATTTCGTAGAGATCGGAACTATCCAGCTCCTGAGCGAACGCGATGGCGGTCGGCACCGTGAACTGGCTGTCCATCTCTCCTGTCTCGAAATATTTGCCAGCCCACATCCAAAGGCTGCCTTCTCTCAACCGCTTAGCCGCCTCCTTGGCCTCCTCGATCCTCTGAGGACTGGAAGCTGTCGGGCTGACGTGAATGATGCCCACTTGCTCATCGTCGCCAGTCGACCCCACGCACCGATAATTTTCGAGCTCCACGAGCTCAGCGAGCTCACCTGCTTCGGCTAGAAGTCGGTCCCGCACCTCTTGGCTATTGCGATGTTCTTTGATCTGGTACGGGAGATTATTGGGGAAGCTGAGGACTGCTGCCCTGACGCGCCCGCTAAGCTCCGAGCCTCCAGCCAGGTAGTACTTGAATAAAAGTAGCGGTAGACTCTTTTTACGGATGTTGCGCGCATTTCCGGCCTTGACTGCTTCGTAGTGAGGCAGATCACTCTTGCTGCGGAAGCCAATCAAGTTGGCCACCGCGTCGGTTAGATCGCTCAGCATTCGGTTTCTATCGGCAATCAAAAGGCGCTGCGAGGTGACGAGTGGGAAGACAGTCTCTGAAACTGCTTCGGCCTGGAGCGAGACTGCGGCTGCTGCCCCCAGAATCGCGATGCATTCGTTGCCAGGGACGATTTGTTGGATGAGCTCGTCGGCCGACCGGCCGCGCTTCAGCTCAGACAATGCCCAATCCTCTAGCGCCATGTAGCCGCAAGCGATTGGATCGGGCGCCCACATACCCCGGTGCCAAAGGTATTCCCGGTCTCCGCCCCAGAAGGATTGCACGCCCCAGGGAAAGCGGATTTCCAGCGGAAGGGGTGTTCCTGGACTATCCGCCACCAACTCATGAAGTTGCCGCCAGGCGGCAATGGCATGATTGCTTAATTCCCTGATGAGCCGAAGCCCCTCATCTGGAGTCGACATGAAGAGCGATCGGAATGGCTCGCGGAGCGGCGATGGTGGGTAAAAGTCTTGGGTACCACGGTTTATAGAGAGCTCTCGCCAGTCGTGATACGAGAACCAATGGACGGCAAGCGGGGAAAAGGATCTGTTCGAAACGGTCTGCTCTTTCTTGGTGCGCTTTTCGGGTGGCTCTGCCAGTATTCGGTTTCGATATTCCGCCTGCTGGCAGGCTTCCTGCTGCTCTCGATTTTGTTGGTCTTTCGGTAGCTCCGTCTTGAGATGCTTCAATGTCAGGTCAACCAGAAGGTCGGGATGAGACAGCACGACGTTTCGAGACAAAACCGAGATTTCCGAATATTCTTGGTCACGCAGATTCTCGGAAGCGATAACCCGCTTGAGGAACGACCTCGATAAGTCAGGCCTCTGAGGAGAGCATCGCAAGATATTTCCGATCAGGGAGTTCCTGAAATTGTTGAGGTCCACGCCGAAGCTTCTCCATCCCACAGCCCGGCGCGACGGTTCCGAATCATCGCCCTCATTGATCTCCGTCAACCAAGAAGCAACCTGATCCATGATCGCATGGGATAGGCTGCCCTTCCCGCCAAGCGCGTTCAGCCAAACCTCGAATACCGATAGCACATCGGGAAACAGGGCAGCCGGGATCGTGGGGATACGAGCCAAAAGGTAAGCAATGAACCTTTGCCATGCCGCATAGTCCGATGGCCAGCTGAGAATGTCCGCAATACGGATTCGTTCATCATGGGCCAGGTTACCCGCAAGAATAATCGGATTCGGGGTCGTCTTTTCCGCCTGAAACCAGACAAGGGCCTTCCTCAGAAAGTGGAATTCGTTCGCCTTGACGGCATCGCTGAACAGCGCCTCGTGGCGGTTGAAGTCAGGGGTTGCCAAGGGCCCCAAAAGCCAGGCCCGCGTCCATTGCGAGCGCATTCCCGAGGCTTCAACATGGCGCAGCGTGCTCACCCAACCGGGACCCTTGCCAAACTCGGATTGGGAAAGAAGCTCCACTACCCGGGATATGGCGGGCGGTTCGCCGCACAAGCGGATTTCCTCGAGCCACGCTGAGCCGCGATCCTCCAGCACATGCAGGAAGGCCCATTCAAAGAAAATGTCATGCGCGAACCGAACGGTGTGGCCGAGACGCGCATCCTGAAGAATGCCGTCCACCATAAACTGGCGAACCAAGGAAACGGTTGGCTGAGTAAGCTGACTGATTGCGATCTCGCGTTCGACGTGCCGAGCCCGCAGCAAGCCCAGCTCGACGAGCGCCCGCTGGCGCTCGATTATCGCCTGGCCATCGGCGTTATATCCTCCACGCATCCACCAGTTGCCAATCAAATCGACTTCCGATTGGGGGCTGAAGGACGGGCTGCCAACAGTGGCCCCGAAACTCTGCTCGAGAACCTTCGCAAAGAAGGGACGCCGCACGATTTCCAGGACTGGGCTAGGTCCGAACAGCAAGCCGCGGAGATGCGGCTTGGCCTGGGCAAGACGTTCGGCTTCCCCGTCATCGAGTTCGCCCACCTCAACCGTCTCGAGGCCCTCTGGCGCCACGAGCTCGCCGATCCAGTTCCGAAGGGGCTCAATGCCGGTGTCGCGCAGGGTGACAATGATTCGCCAATCCGTCAGGAGCGCAGATCCCAGAATCGTTCGAACGACATCGCGGATAATCGGTTGGTGCTGTTTTTCGACCCTGTCGATTCCGTCGATGTAGAGGATGTCGGAACCGGTTGCCCCGATCTCGACGAGGAGGTTTTCGAGGCGCGCTGCCGAGAGGTCGTTGGCGTGAGCGAAACTGGCCCAGCCAACCCCCTCAAGGCGCCCTGATTTCAGGAACAGGGTTGGCCCGACCTCCAATCTGGCTTCGAGGTGACGCCGAAGCAGGACTGACTTCCCGCTTCCGGGCATTCCCTTAATCTGGACCACTCTTGCCCCGTCCAGCTTGGCTTGAAGCTCCCTGGCGAGATTCGGGCGTTCGAGCTGGACAAGTCCAATATCGTCCTCGATGTCGGCCAGCCATTGCGTTGCGAGTGACCGGATCTTGTCCAGATCTGCGCGGAGTGACGGAGCCGCCGCGAGATGAACTTTCGACGATAGCTCGCGGACGAGTTGCGGGCGTTCAAACACGCCCGAATTTCCAGCCTGCTCCCGAGCGAGCTGACAGATGGCCACCCAAGCGGCAGGTGCGTCGGTCTCGTGTCCGGCGGCAAGGCAAGTTCGCACGGCATTGAGCGCGGTTGGAAGGCTGGTCCCGCCTTCATGGAGGTAGTCGAACTGGATCAACACGAAATGGGCAAAGAACTGGTGCATAGCAGCGGCCGATGGGGCCGCGCCAGTCTGTCGTTCAACGATTGTCGTGATATCATCTCGGATTCTCCGGACGAGAGCGTTGGCATTTCCCGAACTCTCGAAGCGTGCCTCGAAATCCTCCGCGTCGATACTGGCGCGTGCTGTCTCGCAAAGAGTTCGAAGGGCGCGCTCTTTGTGCGAAGCGACTTCGCCCACGGCCGCGCCGTAGCGATCAATGCCAGTGCGAAAACCCGGCTTCTTAAGGGTGTTCCAGCTATCGCGGATGATATCCTGGAAGTCGGTGTTGGTTCTGGCCCGGCTGATCGTCAAAGACCGCTTTACCTGAAGGCTGAGCCGGGCAAGCTCGCCGTCGGCCGCGCGGAAATCGACGATAACATCATCGAGAGGCTCGCCGAAATCGCGCTGTTGCTGTGCAACGCGCGAGACGGTTCGATTCTCAATGCCGGCCGCGTAGCCCTCTTGAAGGAGAGCCGTCAGGTAAGTGGCCGAGACAACGTCTTGAAAGGTAAAACCGACGCCACCCGCGAGCTCAGAGGACTGGGGCACACTGCCAATATTAGCAGAACACGCTTTCGGGAACAAACGGGCAGCGGATCACCGGTCTCCTAATGGGCCGCAAATGTGGGCACCGGGACCGGCTTCTATGTCGCAGAGCATGTGGACGCCCGTTCTTGAAGGCCCAAACCTGACCGAGGTTGGAGAATGGATTGTCCGATTAACGATAACGGTTCAGTAGCGGGAGTCCCCATAGCGATGTTCGGATGTTCCCAATGCGCGTAACGTAGCTAGCACCGGTCCAAAGTAGATGTCGGCTTCGGGGATTGGTCGATCGGCGGCCTAGCGGCCGTGTTGAGTCGATTGCGGACTTGGACACCACCACCCGATTTGGCGAGGCACAGCCTGTCGGCGCCGCACATCTACACATTGACAGCAGGCCGCGTCCGCTCACGCGTCCCGCTCCCGGTCCGCGGCCCTCCCCTGGTTTCTGGTGCTCGCCTCTCAAGCCAGCCGGTTCGGCGGTGTGCCTCCCGCAAGAATCCCCGTGATGCCATCGAGGGCGAGGAACCCCATGGCATTGCGCGTCTGGAAGGTGGCGCTGCCGAGATGCGGCAGCAGCACAGCATTTTCGAGCGCGAGATAGCCTGGGTTGAGGCGTGGCTCGCCATCATAGACATCGAGCCCCGCAGCCGCGACATGGCCCGATTTGAGCGCGGCGATCAGCGCCGTGTCATCGACGAGGCTGCCGCGTGCGGCATTGGCCACGACCGCGCCCTTCGGCAGCATCGCGATCCGCGCGGCATTGAGCCAGTGCCGCGTTGCCTCCCCGCCCGGGGCATGCAGCGAGAGGATCTCGCTCACCGCGAGGAAGCTCTTCTCGTCGGCGTGAAAGATGGCACCCGCCTCGCGCTCGGGCGGCAGCCGCGCGATATCGTGGTAATGCACTTCCATGGTGAAGCCGCCGGCGATGCGCGCAAGCTCGCGGCCGATCCGGCCCATGCCGAAGATGCCGAGCCGTCGGCCCGAAACCTCGGTGCCGAGCAGTTGCGTCGGCCCCCATCCATCCCATTTCCCGGCGCGGACCATCCGCTCGCCCTCCCCCGCGCGGCGGGCGGCAACGAGAATGAGCAGCATCGCAAGCTCGGCGGTCGCCACCGAAAGCACGTCCGGTGTGTTGCAAACCCCAAGGCCGCGCCTCTTGGCCGCTTCGAGGTCGATGTGATCGAAGCCCACGCTGAAGGTGCCGAGCGCCTTCACGCGCGCGGGCAGGGCGGCGATGGTTTCGGCATCCAGCCGGTCGGTCGGCCCGCAGAGAACGGCATCCGTCCCGGCGGCGGCGGCGAGGAGCTCTCCTTGAGAGAGCTTTCGGTCCTCCGTGTTGAGACGCGCCTCGAACGCTTGGGCGGCGCGTTCTTCCACGGCGGGCGGCAGCCGCCTTGTCACGAGCAGGACAGGTTTGGCCATCTCGGTCTCCTCGGTGCCGGAACGGGGATGCAAGGCGCCATGATGGCGGCTCATGGCTCAAGGCAAAAGAGGCGGGTGAATGCGGCCGCGGTTGCGCGCGCCGCTTCGGGGCGGCAGTTTGGCCGGGCAAGGAGGTGGTGAATTGCGAGGGGACGCGCCGCGCGCGGAGCCGGCCAGCGAATTCCTGACCGGAACCGTGGAGCGGGTGACCTACCACAATGCGGAGAACGGGTTCTGCGTGCTCCGGGTCCAGGCGCGCGGAAGGCGCGATCCCGTCTCCCTGGTCGGCCACGCCGCCGCCATCGCGGCCGGCGAGTTCATCCAGGCGAGCGGCACGTGGGAGAATGATCACCGCCACGGGCTGCAGTTCCGCGCGAGCTTCCTCAAATCCGTGCCGCCCACCTCGGCCGAGGGGATCGCGCGCTATCTCGGATCCGGAATGATCCGCGGCATCGGCCCGGTCTATGCGCGGCGACTCGTGCAGAGCTTCGGCGCCGATGTGCTCGACATCATCGACCGCGCGCCGGCGCGGCTCGCGGAGGTCTCGGGCATCGGGCCGAAGCGACAGCTTCGCATCCGCGAAGGCTGGGCGGAGCAGAAGGTCGTGCGCGAGATCATGCTGTTTCTGCACGGCCACGGCGTCAGCACCGCCCGTTCGGTGCGCATCTACAAGACCTACGGCGCTGAGGCGGTGCGCATCATCACCGAGAATCCCTACCGGCTGGCGCGCGATATCCGCGGCATCGGCTTTGCGAGCGCGGACACGATCGCCGCCCGGCTCGGCATCGCCAAGGATGCGCCGATTCGCATCCGCGCGGGGATCGGCCATGCGCTCACCGAGGCGATGGATGAAGGAAATTGTGGCCTGCCGCGCGAGGCGCTGCTCGATCTCACGGCACGGCTGATCGCGGTGCCGCGCGCGGATGTCGAGGCCGCGCTTGCCCATGAGCTGGAAGAGGGCGCGGTGATCGCCGACACGCTGGCGGGCGCGGAGGCGATCTTCCTCGCCGGTCTCTATCGCGCCGAGCAGGAGATCGCGGCCCGGCTCGCAACTCTTGCCGCAGGCGCGCTGCCCTGGGCGCCGATCGATCCGGAGAAGGCCATTCCCTGGGTCGAGCGGAAGACCGGCCTCGCTCTCGCCGCGAGCCAGCGCGCGGCGGTGAGCCTCGCGCTCCGGAGCAAGCTCCTCGTCATCACCGGCGGTCCCGGCGTCGGCAAGACGACCATCCTCGATGCGATCCTGCGCATCCTTCGCGCGAAAGACGTCCCCGTCCTGCTGGCTGCCCCCACGGGGCGGGCCGCCAAGCGTCTCGCCGAGAGCACCGGGCTCGAGGCGCGGACCATCCACCGCCTGCTCGAGATCAATCCCGCCACCGGCCAGTTCCGCCGCGATGCGTCCAACCCGCTCGCCTGCGATCTTCTGGTGCTCGACGAAGCGAGCATGGTCGATGTGCCGATCGCGCGCTCATTGCTGCGCGCGGTGCCGGATGGAGCCGCCATGCTCATCGTCGGCGATGTCGATCAGATCCCCTCCGTCGGCCCGGGCCAGGTGCTCGCCGACATCATCGCCTCGGGCGCCGTGCCGGTGATCCGCCTTCAGGAAGTTTTCCGCCAGGCTGCGGAGAGCCGTATCGTGCGCAACGCGCACCGCATCAATCAGGGCCTCATGCCCCAGACGGACATGGAGGGCGAGGAGTCCGACTTTCATTTCGTCTCGGCCGGCGAGCCCGAGGAAATGCTGCGCAAGCTCATCGCCCTCGTCACCGAGCGCATCCCGCGCCGCTTCGGGCTCGATCCCGTACGCGAGATCCAGGTGCTCTGCCCGATGAACCGGGGCGGGCTCGGCGCCCGCGCGCTCAATCTCGCGCTCAAGCAGGCGCTCAACCCCGTGCCGGGCGGGGAGGGGATGACCGCGCTTGGGGAAATGCCGAGCATCGAGCGCTTCGGCTTCACCTACAGCCCCGGCGATAAGGTGATGCAGGTCGAGAACGATTATGAACGTGATGTCTTCAACGGCGATCTCGGCTTCGTCCGCGCGCTCGACGCGGCGGAGAGCGAGGTCGTCGTCGCTTTCGACGGGCGTGAGGTCCGCTACGGCTTCGGCGAGCTCGACGAGCTGCAGCTCGCCTATGCCACAACCATCCACAAGGCCCAGGGCTCGGAATATCCGGCCGTGATCATTCCGCTCGCAACGCAGCATTACCCGATGCTCGCGCGGAACCTGCTCTATACCGGGATCACCCGCGGCAAGCGGCTCGTCGTCCTGCTCGGCCAGAAGCGGGCCCTGGCGATCGCGGTGCGGACGGAGGGGGCACGGCTGCGCCATTCGAAGCTCGCCGAGTGGCTGGCGCGGCCGGGGGGCAGGGCGAACAGCCGAAACGGGACAAATTTGGAAGAACGGTGATCGTTTCCTATCCGTGATCTAAGCAATGTATGAAATCGGCGAGAGGAATCGGTCAGAAACGGCAACGTGAAGGCTCCGTTTGCATCCCTGCCTCGGGCTCATCCGTATGAAGGGGAAAACCGATGAGGCATGTCATGGTCATCCGCCGCCGCCAGGGTTGGGAAATTCCCGAAGCCACGGCCACGCCGGAGAGCGTCGCGCTTGGCCGGCGCGCGTTGCTTGGCGCCGCTGCGGCAAGCCTGATCGCCCCCGCCGCAGCGCCCGCCACGGCGAAAGCGGCCGCGTCTCCCCCTGCCTCCGCCAAGCTGCCCTTCTTTCCCGGCCCGATGTCGGCCCCGGTCGATCCCCGCTATCCGCCGGGCCGGCCCATCACACCGTCGCGATATGTCTACACCTATAACAATTACTACGAGTTCGGTGACGACAAGGATATCTGGCAGGACGCCCAGGCGCTGAAGCTGCATCCCTGGAGCATCCGGATCGACGGGCTGGTCAAGAAGACGCAGACGATCGGCTTCGAGGACCTGCTCAAGCGTGTCACGCTCGAGGAGCGGCTCTACCGGCATCGCTGCGTCGAGGCCTGGGCGATCACCATCCCCTGGACCGGCTTTCCCCTGAAGCAGCTGCTCGCCATCGCCGAGCCGCTCTCCGGCGCCAAATACGTCGTCTTCCGCACGGTCGCCGACCGCAAGGCCATGCCCGGGCTGCGCCAGATCTGGTATCCCTGGCCCTATACCGAGGGGCTGACGATGGCGGAGGCCGCGAACGAGGTCGCGTTCCTCGCCGTCGGCCTTTATGGCAAGCCGCTCACCCCGCAGAATGGCGGGCCGATCCGGCTGGTCGTGCCGTGGAAATACGGGTTCAAATCCGCCAAGGCGATCGTCCGGGTGAGCTTCACCGAGGAGCGGCCGGCCACCTTCTGGGAGACGCTGGATGCCAGCGAGTACGGCTTCTGGGCGAACGTGAACCCGGCCGTCCCGCACCCGCGCTGGAGCCAGGCGCGCGAGCGGCTGATCGGCCTGGACGAGGTGGTGCCGACTCAGATCTACAACGGCTATGGCGAATGGGTCGCCAGCCTGTATACAGGGATCAAGGGACAGCAACTCTTCCGGTGACGCTCTGGTGATACTTCGCAGGGCCCTGGCGGTTTGTGCGGCCGCCTTGATGGTCGCGGCCTTCGCGCTCGCCACGCTCGAGCCGCCGGACATGCCGCTCGGCTCGTTTCTTTACAGCGTGGATGCCGGGTTTCTGAACTTCCTCCAGGCGGGGATCCAGCACCATCTGGCGCCCTGGCTGTGGGACAAGGTGGTGGTGCCGCTGCTGTTGCGGCCGGCCTGGCTCCTGCCGGTGGCGGTGGGCATCGTTTGCGCCGGGGCCGCGACGAGCCTCGCCATCGCGGCCAATCCCCGCTCCACCCGCCGCTGGCGGAGCTGAGCGGCCCTTCTTCCCTTCCGGCCCGGCCGGCTGCTCCGCTCGCTTCGTCCCGGTTTTCACGATAAAGATCGCAACGAATTCCGCGCCCAGGGGAGAGGGGGCGGGAATGGAGCGGAACTGAAGCGGAAAGAGAAAAGCGAAAACCGGGAAGGAGCGCATCATGAGCTGGCTCACCGAGGCGACGCCCGCCGCCGCCCCCGGCCCTTGCAGCGCCGTCGATCTCGTGGTCGAGCCGGGCGTGAAGGACCTCGGTGGCTTTCGCGTCCGCCGCGCGCTGCCGACCGCGAAGCGGCGGATGGTCGGCCCCTTCATCTTCTTCGATCACATGGGTCCGGTGCAGTTCGCGCCGGGGCAGGGGATCGATGTGCGGCCCCATCCCCATATCGGGCTCGCCACCCTGACCTATCTCGTCGCCGGCTCGATCATGCACCGCGACACCCTCGGCAGCGCCGAGCGAATCACGCCGGGCGCCGTCAACTGGATGACCGCCGGGCGCGGCATCGCCCATTCCGAGCGCACGGATGTCGTGGCACGCGCGGATGGGGAGCTCATGCAGGGCATCCAGAGCTGGGTCGCGCTGCCCCGCGCCGATGAGGAGACAACGCCCGGCTTTCATCACTACGCGGCCGAGAGCCTGCCGCGGCTCGAGGAGCCCGGTCTCGCGGCGCGGCTGATCGCGGGCGCGGCCTTCGGCCTTGCCTCGCCCGTCCGCACCTTCTCGGATATGTTCTATCTCGATGTGCAGCTCGAGGCCGGGGCCACGATGCCTCTGCCCGCCGACCCCCCCGAGCGCGCGGTCTATCTCCTCGAAGGGGAGGTGGAGATCGCCGGCGAGGCGTTTGCCGCCCCCCGGCTGCTCGTCTTCCGCCCCGGAGATCCGATCAGCCTCCGCGCCAGGGAACTCACCCGGCTGCTCGCGCTCGGCGGCGAGCCGATGGACGGGCCGCGCCACATCTGGTGGAATTTCGTCTCGAGCTCGCAGGACCGGATCGAGCAGGCCAAGGCGGACTGGAAATCCGGCAAATTCGGCCTTGTCCCCGGCGACGAGACGGAGTTCATACCGCTTCCAGAATGAGGTCGGCGTGGCCGGCCGGAACTCATTGGGAAGGGAGCCAGCAAGGGATGCGAAGGACGACGATGAACCGGCCGCTGGCCTGTGGGGCGGCTGCGGTCTTTGCCTCGCTGCTTGCCGGCTGCGCCTATAACGGCCCGACCGCGGCGCAGCCGGGGCCCGCTCCGCCGATCCCCGCCGAGACCGGAACGGCGCCCCTGCCGCCCGGCACCGCTGCCTCGGTGGCCCCGGCGCCGCAGAACGGCGAGTATGTCGGCACGGGCATCAATGTCACCAATCCCGGGGCGGTCTGCGCCCTCAAGATCCGCGTCTATAATTTCTTCGTTGACGGCAATCGTGTGAAGTTCGGCGCCTATCGCGGTGTGATCCAGCCGGATGGCTCGCTCCATATGCAGGCCGGACCCACCTACATTTACGGCCAGTTCATCGGCAACCATTTCGATGGGCGCTTCTGGCGCGTCCAGCCCGCCTGCACCTACGATCTCTCGCTCGATCCCGCCGGTTAGAGCGGATCGCGACCGGGCGGAATCGGCTGATCGCGTGAAGATGTTCGCAAAACAAATGCATAGAGCGGATTGTGTGAGTCCGTGTAAACGCAATTCGCTCTAAAGGTCGCGATTGCGAATTTCACCGGCCGGTGAAGCGCGGCTTCTCCTTGGCCAGGAAAGCACGGAATGCGTTCTGGAAATCCTCCGTCTCGGCGAACCCGTTGGCTTCCGCCTGCTCGGCCTCGCTGAGCGGGAGCGGCCCGCGCAGGCGGCGGATCGCCTGCTTGTGGAAGCGCGCCGAAAGCGGGCTTCCCTCGGCGATCCGCTCGGCGAGCGCGAAGGCCGCCGCCTCCACCTCCCCATCCGGCACCACGCGTGAAAGCAGCCCCTTCTCGTAGGCTTCCCGGCCGTTGAAGATTCGCCCCTCGATCAGAAGCTCGGCCGTGACCCCGCTGCCGACGAGCGAGAGAATCGGGTCGATCTCGGCATAGGAATACCAGATGCCGAGATTGCGGGCGGTGATGCCGAAGCGGATCCCTTCGCCGCCGACGCGGAAATCGCACATCGTGGCAATCCCGGCGCCGCCCCCGATGCAGGCCCCCTCGATCAGCGCCACCACCGGATGACGGCAGAGCCGAACGGACTGCATGCCGTGATGGACGGAATCGGCATAGCGGTCCTCGAGCGCGCGGGTGCCCCGCTCGGCTGCGAAGGCGCCGATATCGGCGCCGGCCGAGAAGCTGCCCCCGGTGCCGCGCAGCACGACGGTGCGGAGCGAATCCTCGGCGGAAAGTGCGGCCATCGTCTCGGCAAGCCCTTCCCACATCGCCCGGTTGAAGGCGTTGCGCACCTCCGGCCGGTTGAAGGTCACGGTGGCGATGACACCTTCGCGGGAGACCGGCAGATGGGGGTGCGGCATCCTCGTTCTCTCCTTGCCTTTGGGGGGTGTCCCAGGGTGTCATCGTGCCTGGGGCCGGTCCATCCCGCCCCGTCGGGCCACCCCGTCGGGCCACCCCGTCGGGCCACCCGGTCCGGCCCGGCATGAAGAGCGATTCGCGCCCTTGCAATCCAAGAACAAAACTGAAACTCTGTGTTGGCGCCGCTACGGAGGAAGCAAGAAAACTCACTCTATATAGTGGCAAGGAGAAAGCCCGCTCACTACATGTTGTCAACATCAGCGCAATGCGCGCATGATCTCGAATCTCAGTCAGCCGCAGGGGGATCCACCGTGCTCGACGCAGTACAGATGCAGGGTCGCCATCAGGTTCGTGTGGATCATTCGCGTGACGCGGCGCTGACCGAGTTCGGTCGCGCCACCTTGACCGACCGCTATCTGATGCCGGGCGAAAACTTTCAGGATCTCTTCGCGCGCGTGGCGAGCTATTACGGGGACGATGCCGCGCACGCGCAGCGCATCTATGACTATATCAGCCGCTTCTGGTTCATGCCGGCGACGCCTGTGCTCTCGAACGGCGGCACCAATCGCGGCCTGCCGGTCTCCTGCTTTCTCAACGAAGCCTCGGACAGTCTCGAAGGCATCGTCGATCTCTGGAACGAGAATGTGTGGCTCGCCTCGAAGGGCGGCGGAATCGGCAGCTATTGGGGCAATCTCCGCTCGATCGGCGAAAAGGTCGGGCAGAACGGGAAAACGTCCGGCGTCATTCCCTTCATCCGCGTGATGGACAGTTTGACACTCGCCATTTCGCAGGGCTCGCTCCGCCGCGGCTCGGCGGCCGTCTATCTGCCGCTCTCGCATCCCGAGATCGAGGAATTCGTCGAGATGCGCCGGCCGACCGGCGGCGATCCCAATCGCAAGGCGCTCAATCTTCATCATGGCGTGCTGGTGCCGGATGAATTCATGCGCGCGGTCGAGGCGGATGAGGCATGGCCCCTCGTCTCACCGAAGGACGATAGCATCGTCCGCAGCATTTCGGCCCGTGCGCTCTGGATTCGCATCCTCACCGCACGTGTCGAGACGGGCGAGCCCTATCTCGTCTTCAGCGATCACGTGAACCGCGCGCGGCCCGAGCATCACAAGCTCGCGGGGCTGGAGGTGAAGACCTCCAACCTCTGCAGCGAGATCACGCTGCCCACGGGGCGGGACCGCCATGGCCGTGAGCGCACCGCCGTCTGCTGCCTCTCCTCGCTCAATCTCGAAACCTGGCTCGAGTGGCACGAGCATCCGCTCTTCATCGAGGATGTGATGCGCTTCCTCGACAACGTTTTGCAGGACTTCATCGACCGCGCGCCGCCGGAGATGGAGCGGGCGCGCTATTCCGCGATGCGCGAGCGTTCGGTCGGCCTCGGCGTGATGGGCTTCCACGGGTTTCTCCAGTCCCAGAACGTGCCGTTCGAGAGCGCGGTCGCGAAGGTCTGGAACAGGCGGATGTTCAGGCATATCCGCGCCCAGGCGGATGCCGCCTCGCGCATGCTCGCCGAGGAGCGCGGGGCCTGCCCGGATGCCGCCGATTTCGGCGTCATGGAGCGTTTCTCGCACAAGCTCTCGATCGCGCCCACCGCCTCGATCTCGATCATCGCCGGCAATTCGAGCCCTGGGATCGAGCCGATCGCCGCCAATGTCTTCCTCCAGAAGACGCTCTCGGGCAGCTTCGCCGTGCGCAACCGTTTCCTCCAGAAGGTGCTCGCCGCGAAGGGAAAGGATACGGAAGAGATCTGGTCCTCGATCACGCGGACCAGCGGCAGCGTCCAGCATCTCGATTTTCTTTCCGAGCAGGAGAAGGCGGTGTTCAAGACCGCCTTCGAGCTCGACCAGCGCTGGATGATCGAGCATGCGGCCGACCGCGCGCCCTATATCTGCCAGAGCCAGTCGGTGAACCTCTTCCTGCCGGCCAACGTGCATAAGCGCGACCTGCACCAGATCCATCTCATGGCATGGAAGCGCGGTCTCAAATCGCTCTATTACTGCCGCTCGCTCTCGCTTCAGCGGGCAGACAATGTGGGCGAGAAGGCAGTGCGCCCGACCGAGCTTTCTTCCATTGCCGCCGAAGCCGAATTGCCTCTCGTGGTGGCGAAGCAGCCGGAAGCGGCGAAGATGTTGGATTACGAAGAGTGCTTGGCGTGCCAGTGAATCTGTCGACATACTTTGGCGGGGTGCGCTAGCTCTCGTTTGGGGTATTGAAAATGGTTAAACCACGTAAACCAACAAAGGTACATTTGTCTCGAGCGGCCAAGGACATGCACAGTCGTAATTCTAAGGTTCGACGGGAAGCGGCAGAGGTTATGGCAGTCGCTCCGCGCCGAAAACCGAAGCTCAAGAAGTAGTTCGATGTCTTCCGTTGTGAGCGCAGAACTATACCGTGGCCGTGAAATTGCGGTGATCAAGGAGGGGGACTGCTGGCAAGCATGTATCGTCAATTTAGGCGTACGAACGATGCTATTTTCGAAAGCAAAGGACGCAATTAACGACGCCAAGGCATACATTGATTGTCTTCGGTCATTCCCGTCTTAACAACAGCTAATCTGAGTGAAGAAACCTTGTTACTGTTTAGGTGGCTCTAAGATATGAAATCCGACCTCCTGACCGAAAATCCGGTCTACAAGCCCTTCCGCTACCCTTGGGCGTACGAGGCGTGGCACACGCAGCAGCGCGTGCACTGGTTGCCCGAGGAAGTGCCGCTCGCTGACGATGTCAAGGACTGGCACCGGAACCTCACCAAGGCGGAACGCAATCTGCTCACCCAGATCTTCCGCTTCTTCACCCAGGCCGATGTCGAGGTGAACAATTGCTACATGAAGCACTATTCGCAGGTGTTCAAACCCACCGAAGTGCTCATGATGCTCTCCGCCTTCTCCAATATCGAGACGGTCCATATCGCGGCCTACGCGCATCTGCTCGACACGGTGGGCATGCCGGAGACGGAGTACCAAGCCTTCCTCAAATACAAGGAGATGAAGGACAAATACGACTACATGCAGTCCTTCAGCGTGGACAGCCGCTACGAGATCGCGAAAACCCTCGCGGCCTTCGGCGCTTTCACCGAGGGGCTGCAGCTCTTCGCCTCCTTCGCCATCCTCCTCAACTTTCCCCGCTTCAACAAGATGAAAGGGATGGGCCAGATCATCTCCTGGTCGGTCCGCGACGAGACGCTGCACTGCATCTCGGTGATCCGTCTCTTCCGCACCTTCGTCGAGGAGAATCCGGAGATCTGGACGGACACGCTGAGGCGCGAGATCACCGAGATCTGCGCCACCATCGTCACGCACGAGGACGCCTTCATCGATCTCGCCTTCGAGCTCGGCGCGGTCGAGGGCCTCACCGCGCCCGAGGTCAAGCAATATATCCGATACATCGCAGACCGCCGCCTCACTCAGCTCGGCCTCGAGCCGCTCTACAACGTCGAACGGCACCCGTTGCTTTGGCTTGACGAGATGCTGAACGCGGTCGAGCACACCAATTTCTTCGAGAATCGCGCCACCGAATACAGCAAGGCCGCCACCACCGGAAGTTGGGAGGAGGTATGGCCCTCGGAGATCCGCGAAGGGAAGGAATCTGTTTCAGAACAGCGTCACTGAAGGAACGCCGGCACGATTTTTTCTAGAGTCTGCCTCGGATCCTGTGCCGACGAAAAGAGGGCAATGATCGCGAATCAGCCGCTCTTCGAGAGCGCACCCGGGCGCGCACCAATCGGCGAGGCCACCCGCCAGTAATATTTGGCGACCTCCTCGAGATGCTGCTTCATCGCCTGGCCCGCTTCATCGACCTGTCGCGACGCGATCGCCTCATAGATCATGCGATGCGCTCTATAGGCGGCGCGGCTGGAGCCTCGCGCCAGGGTCGAGGTTGCGCGTTGCTCCGTCAGCCAGTTGACCAGGGCCTGATGTATCGCGGTGAAGATGGGATTGCGCGGGATTTCGGCGAGAACATAATGGAAGGCCACGTCCGTCCGAATAAATTCTTCCTTGTCGTCCAAAGCCTTCTGATTGGCGAGAAGGGCCTGCCGGAGACGCTCGATTTCATCTGAAGTCGCATATTCGGCCGCATAGCGCGCCAGCGATACCTCCAGGAACGAGCGCGCCTGCTGGAAATGGGCGATGCCATCGGGCTGGCTCAGCATATGCCGGGCGACACCCGACAGATCGTCCATCATCCCACGGGCCGTGGGAAACGTGATGCGCGCGCGCTCCCCGTTCGCTATCGCGACAAGCCCCTTCTTCTGAAGGGCGAACAGCGCCTCCCGCACAGCCGTGCGACCGACCCCGAAGCTCTCCATCATGTCCCGTTCGGAGGGCAGGCGGTCTCCGGGCGCGTATTTGCCCTCGGATATCATCGCCTCAAGATGGGCAACGATATCCTCGTAGAGCTTTCTGCGGCGGATTTCCTGTTCGAGAGGCTTCATGGCGACATTGCCGGAACGGACGGATTGGCCGAGGCGGCCTCCTTGATGTTGGTGTGCGGGGCAACTTTCTTCGCAAGATCGGGAGACATGTCCGAACGCCGCTAGAAAGCCCTGCGTCTGCCGATGGCTGGAGCGTGATGACCGAAGGTGGAGCAACCGCAGGTCTGGATCACGCGGGAAGACAAATGGGTAGAGCGGGATACGTGAGCGGGAGCGAACGCATCCCGCTCCAGCGTAACGAAGGCTGGGCCTCGCGGACTCATCTCACGGGTTCTGGCTCACAGTGCATCGCAGCTCCGAGCGCAGGTAATGGGCAAGAACCTCGTAGGCCGAGCAGCCGGGCTTGAACCGGATCGGCGCTGAAAGAGAACCGGTCATGATCAGAGCGCCTTTCTCAAGCACGATATGGCGCTCGCGCGCATGCAACAGAAGCTCGTCCAGGGCTGCGAACGGATCGACGAGATCGTCTCCCGCGAGGCCATGCGCCATATCCTCTCCATTGACGTGGATCGTCAGGCTGCGGGCCAAGTCGGGAACGGCGATCGAGGTCAAATCGATCGCTTCGCCGAGAAGGACGGCGTAAGCCATTCCATTGTCCGCGGTGATGGAGACGGTATCCAGCCGATCATGATTGCCAAAACGGGAAACGACGAATTCAAAAGCCACATGGCTCGAGGAGACAAGGTTTTTTGCCAATTCATTCGCCGCTTCACTCGCCAATTCATTGGGGCCTTCGGGGGGGCCTTCGGGCAAAATATCCCGGTCAAGAATGAAAGCGATTTCAAATTCGATGGCCACGGCCATCGCGCCGGGAATGCGAACCGTGTCTCCCGCCGCGTATAGGCCCGGTTCCAGAACGCGCCCGAAGACCGGACTCTCGATCCCGTTTCTGCGCTTGGCATTCTTGCTTCCTAGCCCCAGCTTCCAGCCGGCGACGCTGTGCCCGAGATTGCTGATCAGGCGATCTTGCACGTCATAGGCTTCGCTCATCGAGCGTGGCCGGACCTGCTCGGGCAGAGTTCCCAATGGCTTGCCCAAGCGCCAGGCCTCGCTCAACAAGGAAGCGGCGGGAGCCGGGTCATAAATGCTCACTCCATTCCCTTCCCAAAGCTTCTAGGCTTCGCTTTCCAGCTCCTATCGCTTGTCCTGCCGGCGGATATGCGCAAAGCGCGGGTTTGCGCGGAACGCGTCGGCGCGTGGCGCGCCGGCCTGCATGGCAGCGCCGATCGCGCTCTCGATACGCTGCAGCTCTTCGGAATCCTCGATAATCGCCTGGGCGATGGCGGCCGGCACGACAACGATTCCGTCGGCATCCGCGAGGATCAGGTCTTCCGGACCGATCCGAACATCGACAGCGCCGAGCCCGGGGAGGAAGACGGGAATATCCACCTCCCGGAGGCGCCAACGCCGGGAACCGTTGACTGGATTGACGCTCGTGCAAAAAACCGGGAGGCCTGTCGCCCGAATCTCTTCCGCGTCACGAACCGGCGCATCCACGATGACGCCGCGGCAACCTTCCCGCTTGAGACTGAGCGCAACAAATCCGCCGAGGCAGGACCCGGCGGCAAATCCGCCGCTTGAAATAACGATGATCGCCTGCCTGCGGGCAAGTCTTTCCAGGATGTCTCCCGGAAGGGACTCCGGTTCCGCCGTGGCGGTGCTCATCAGCATTTCCCCGCGCGCGCAGGCGGCGCGGCCGGCGAGGCGCAAGCCCGGCGCCAAGGGGGCGAGGCGCGAATCCAGAACCTGATTCGGAAACCCTGCCTCGTCGAGAACGTCGCTGACCTGGCCGGTCTCCAGCCGCGCAAGGCGTTTGACAAGATCATCCTGCTCGAGAGTCATGGCAAAGCCTCATCCGTTCTTTCGATCGCGATGCCGAGAGATTCCGCGGACGCAATCACGTCCTCGACGACCGACTTCGTGAGAAGAATCCCTTCGGCGCGCTGGCGCTTCTCCTTGCGGAATTCGATTTCGCCAGGCATGAGAATCTCCTCAAACCCAGGCGCCTTTTCGGAGCGTTTGACCTCCTGGATATACGCGTCGACACGCTGCTTGAAAAAACCCGGATCAACAAAAGATTTGATGTTGATGGCCATGCAGAAATGAGAGTTGTGCTGGCCTTCGTTGAGATGATCGTACAAATTTGTGGTTTCCTGGGCGATGCTTCCACCCGAGAGAAAGCCCGTCAGCAGCTCGCACATCAGGATCAGGCCCCAGCCTTTATGGCCGCCGATGGGAAGGATCCAGCCGCCCTTCCGCACCCATTCGGGGTCGTTCGTCGGGCGCCCTTCGGCATCGACGAGCCAGCCATCCGGAATGGGGAGTTTCTTTTCCGCGTGATAGAGAATCTTTCCCCGGGAACTCATGCCGAGCGCGGCGTCGAGCACAATCGGCAATTCCTTGCCGGCGGGCACGCCAAAGGTGAGCGGCAATGGCCCTGTCATGGGAACCCGCCCGCCCCAGACAGGCATGATGGCCGATCCGTTGGTGGTGGCAAGGCCGATCATGTCTTGCCGAACAGCGCGAAGGACGTAGGGAGCGCCTTCGCCATTATGATTGCTGTTGCGGACGACGACGACACCGCAACCATTGGACCGCGCCTTTTCTATCGCGAGATCCATCGCCCTTGTGGTGAGCACTGAACCGAGGCCGTTGCCGCCATCGATCAATGCGGTGCCGGGCGTCTCGCTCACGATTTCGAACCTGGCGGTCTTGGCAAAGCCGCCTTCCAGGAGCCGCGTGATATACACGGGAAGGCGCAGCATGCCATGGGAATTCATGCCTCTCGCATCGGCGGAAACCAGCCCGTCGGCGACAATGATGCTGTCGGCCTCGGGAACGCCCGCGCGCGTGAGCATTGCCGTGACCAGCGCGTGAAGGGCAGGGGCCGGAATCCTGAAGCCGTCATTCTCCTTGTGCATGGGAAGAATGAGGCGCCCGGCACTCGGCTTCACGCCGGAACAAACTGATCCGCTCATCCTGGAGCCCTCATTCGTCGCATTCCTTCCGCGTTCCTGTCAGGCACGTGCGCGCCGCCGGTCCTGGTCCCCGATCGGTGGTCTACCTAGGAGACCACTACAGCTTATTGGCCGACCATGCAAAGCCTGTCTCTTAGTCCGAACGGACAGCCCTCGCAAGCCAGATACCGTTATAAATAAGCATTTTTCTTGCGAGCTCGATTCCGGGCGCGATGTTGACGGCTCGGATTGATTGGTATAACAGGTCGTCAACAAAAGCTACAACGAGCAGGACTCGAACGGGGCCGGTCCGTTGCGGGTTCCCGACAGGATTTCGGAGGACGCGGCACCATGCAGCGTGTGATTGAGCAAGCGGCCTATCCGCGAGAAGCAAACGGCCCCGCCGCCTTTCGTGTTGTCGGCGAAACGCGCGACATATTGGGCGAGGGTCCCATTTGGGACCCGGCGGAGCAGGTTCTGTACTGGGTCGATATCCGCGGGCAGAAAGTGCGCCGCCACAGGCCGGGCACTGGTGAGACGAAGAGTTGGGATATGCCGGAAGTCCCGGGTTCGCTCGCCTTGCGCGAAGGTGGCGGGCTCATGGTGGCTCTGCGTTCGGGCGCGTTCTTTCTGGATCTTCTTTCTGGCAAGCTGACACCGGCCTTTATGCCGGAAAAGCACGACCGCGTGATGCGATTCAATGATGGAAAATCGGGCCCGGATGGGCGGTTCTGGGTTGGCTCGATGAACGATGTCGTTCGCGGGCCGGATGGCATCCTCTACCGCATCGAGCCGGCGCGCGGCTTCGTCCCGGTGCTTGAGGGCATTACCGTTCCGAACAGCCTGTGCTGGAGCCCCGACGGCCGGACCATGTATTTCGCCGACTCCCCGAAGCTCACGCTCTGGGCTTTCCCGTTTGATCCGGCCACAGGAGAGCTCGGCGAGCGCCGCGTCGTATATCGCACCCTGGCTCCGGGTGTCCCGGATGGCGCGGCAGTGGATGCCGAGGGCTGTATATGGTTCGCGGTCCATGGCGCGTGGCAGATCATCCGCTGCACGCCCCGGGGCGAACGTGTTCAGACGATCGAGGTGCCGGCGCAACTCCCAACCGCCGTCGCCTTCGGGGGCCCCGAGCTTCGAACCTTGTACGTGACAACCAAGACATACCAGTTGAGCGAAGCTGAGCTCGAAAAACAACCGCTTGCCGGTGCGCTGCTCGCGCTTGATGTCGGCGTCCGCGGATTGCCGGAGCCGCGCTTCCAAGGCTGATCTCCTGTCATCGCGCCGAAACGGGTTCGCTCGCGAACCATTCCAGGATCCGTAGAAAGAAGCGGCACCCCAGGCGGGGGCCACCATATGGAGGAAAGAGGGTTATGATTGCCAAGCTTCCGCGCCGCACGATGTTGCGGCATGCCGCGGCCGGAGCCGCTATCCTTGCTTCGCCGGCGATCCTGACCAGCGGAGCCCGGGCGGCGCCGTTCCGGTTCAAGCTCGCGACGACGATTCTGCCCGCCCAACCGCTGAATGCCTATGTCAAGCAAGCAGCGGCGGCCGTCCGCGCAGAGTCGCATGGGCAGGTTTCGATCAAGGTGTTCCCCGGGTACGAACTCGGCAGTTCGACGTCCGTGATGTCCGAAGTGCGGGACGGCTCCATTGAAATGGCGACGTTTTCGGGCGCCATTTTGGCAAATGTTCTGGAAGTCTCGTCCATTTACAATCTGGCCTTCATCTTCAAGGACTATGATCAGATTTGGACGACGATGGATGGAAAATTGGGGGACTATCTGAGGGCGCAGATCGAAGGCATCGGGCTTCATGCGCTCGACAAAATCTGGAATTTGGGTTTTCGGCAGATCACCACCAGCACCAAGCCGATCAAGACGCCAGAGGATTTGAAGGGCGTCAAAATCCGGGTTGCCGTGGCGCCGCTCATCTTGTCCGCCTTCAAGGCGCTCGGGGCGGCTCCGGCCGCCATCAATTTCAATGAGCTGTTCACGGCGCTTCAGACCAAGGTGGTCGACGGTCAGGAGAATGACCTCTTCCAGATTTGGAAGGGAGATCTCTACGAAGTGCAGAAATATTGCGCCATGACCAACCATATCTGGGACGGATATTATTTCTTCATTAACGGCCGGATCTGGAACGGCCTTCCCGGTGACGTGAAGACCCTCATAGCAACGAAGTTCAACGATGCCGCCGTGCAGCAGAGACAGGCCGTCATCGATTCATTTGGGCCGGCCCAGACCGAGTTGGCGAAGAAGGGGCTTATATTCAATGATGTCGATCGCGAGTCATTCAAGCTGGTGCTGAAAAATGCCGGATTCTATGCCCACTGGCAGAAAACCTTCGGCCCGAAGGTATGGTCGCTGCTCGAGGAGTCCGTCGGCAGCCTGACATAAGAGACCAACACCGGCAGACGGAGCGCCCGGCGATCCATGGCCGGCCCGCCTTTCATCGGGTGGAGCATCCGAAACTGTATCGCGTCGCTGCGCGACGTGATGGCAGGTCCAGAGTCTGCAGGCCGAGAGTCTCGGGCAACGTTCGATCACAACCACTATGCCGCGGCAAATTGCGGCGCGGGCAGCATGGATATCGTGCCACGGGCGCTGGCCGGCTATCTCGCTCGGCTGGACCGAGTGGTTGCGTTGATTTCCGAGATCGCGGCGGCATTTCTCGTTCTGGTGGAAATCGGGATCCTCTTCGCCGGTGTCATCTGGCGGTATGCGCTGGACAGTCCGCTGATCTGGGTCGATGAGCTGGCGGAGATATTGTTCCTCTGGCTGGTTAGCCTCGGGGCCGTCATCGCGCTTCGCCGGGGCGAGCATATGAGGATGGCTCTCCTTGTCGGCCGTCTGCCGCAGAAAGCGCAAAACATGTTGAGCCGGATCTCCGCGCTCGTGGTGACAGTCTTTATTGTCGGAGTCATCGGCCCCGGAATTTCCTATATGCGGCATCAACAGGCTGTCATTTCGCCAACGCTCCACATTCCGGGATCCTGGATTGTCGCCGGCGAGCTCGTGGCGTTTGTGTTTCTTCTGATTGGCGCAATTCGAAATCTTTTTGAAAACGCGACAGTGTACGAATTGGCGCTGACATTCGCGATTGGGCTCGTTCTCGGTCTTTGTCTGTGGTTGCTCCAGCCGCTCTTTCTCGCCATCGGCAATGCCGATCTTGTGATCTTTTTTGTCGGCATTGCCGGAGCCAGCATCGTTTGCGGCGTGCCGATCGCATTCGGTTTTGGCATCTCGACCGTTGCGTTCATATTCTATACGACATCGATCCCCCTTACCATCGTGGTCAACCAGATGAATCAGGGGATGTCGTCGATCGAGCTCCTTGCGGTCCCCATGTTCGTCATCCTCGGCCTCCTCATGGACATGACGGGCATTGCCCGCGCGCTTGTCGATTGTCTTACCGCCTTCGTCGGTCATAGGCGTGGTGGCCTCTCTTACGCGCTCATCGGCGCGATGTTCGTGGTTTCCGGCATTTCTGGCTCGAAGGCCGCCGATCAGGCGGCAATCGCCCCGGTTCTGCTGCCGGAAATGAAGCGGCGCGGCGCAAATCCCGGTGAACTGGTCGCGCAGCTTGCCGCTGCGGCTGCGATGTCCGAGACCATTCCACCGAGTCTGGTCTTGATCATTGTCGGTGCGGTCACGGGCGTTTCAACCTCGGCGCTGTTCGATGGCGGGCTGCTGCCTGCGGCCATCGCCGCAGTGGCGCTCCTCATGCTGGTGTTTTTCCGTAGCCGGGACGAAAGATCGATCGGCGAACGTGTGGGTGGCCGGGAGAAGGTGCGATTGCTCGTCACGGCGATTCCCGCGCTGGCTCTGCCGTTTCTCATTCGTTATGCGGTTGTCGCCGGAATCGCGACCGCGACCGAGGTTGCCACCATCGGCGTGATCTATTCGTTGTTGGTGGGTATTTTCGTGTATCGTCGCTTTGATTTGCGCCGCATATTTCCCATTCTTGTTGAGACTGCCGCGCTGTCCGGAGCGATCCTTTTGATTATCGGCACCGCTTCGGCGATGTCGTGGGCTCTGACCCAGGCCGGTTTTGCCGATACCGTAACCGACTTGATGGCCCAGGTTCCGGGAGGGCGGGACGGCTTTCTTGCCGTTTCGATCGTGCTCTTCATCGTTCTCGGCAGCGTGCTCGAAGGATTGCCGGCGATGGTTCTGTTTGGCCCGCTTCTGTTTCCGCTTGCTCAACAGGTCGGCATCAATGTCGTGCAATATGCGATCGTCGCAATTCTCGCGATGGGGGTCGGGCTGTTCTCTCCCCCCTTCGGCGTCGGCTTTTATCAGAGCTGCCTGATCGGACGGTCCACCAGCGACGAGGCGTTCCCCCGTATCTGGCCCTACATGATGACGCTGGTTGCAGCACTTGCCATCGTCGCGGCCGTGCCTTGGCTATCGGTCGGGTTCAGCCCGTGAATCTTGCCAATGGAAGACCGGTTGACGAACCCGATTTTTAAGTTGGCATGCGATGTCGGGTTCGCCGCCCGGGGCCGCCACCTCAATACCGAAGGTTCCTGGAGTGTTGGAGGAAGTCTTGCCCGCACGGATTGTTGTCGCAGGAAATCCGCTGAGCGATCTCGATGTCATGCAGGAGCTGGCGCCTCCGGGATTCGATCTCGTCGTCGCTGAGCCGGGAAGCCGGGAACTGTCCGAAGCCTTGCCGATGATGGAGTACCTCCTCAGTCATGGCGAAGTCACGATGGATGACGATTTCTATCGGTCGGCGCCGAAGCTCAGACTGGTGCAGCTTCTTTCCGCCGGATATGACCGCGTCGACCTGGAGGCTGCGCGGCGGGCCAAAGTGCCCGTATGCAACAATGGGGGCGCCAATGCGGTGGCGGTGGCCGAACATGCCATCCTGCTAATGCTCGCCGTCAGTCGGCGGCTGCCGTGGCAGCATGCCAGCGCCGTCTCCGGACGCTGGCGCGGCAACGATGTCGCGGGCCTGCGTCTCTATGAGGTTGAGGGACGGACCCTTGGCATTGTCGGGCTGGGCACCATCGGCAAGAAGACCGCCCGTCTCGCGCATGCTTTTGGAATGAAGGTCCAGTATTACGATATCATGCGCCTGACGGAAGATCAGGCGGACTCATTCGGCGTGAAGTTCCGGTTGCTCAGCGAGCTGCTGCGCACATCCGATATCGTTTCCCTCCATGTCCCGCTTACTTCCCAGACCCGGCACCTGATCGGCGAGGCGGAGCTGCATTTGATGAAGAGGAGCGCCTATCTGATCAATACCTCCCGTGGCCCGGTTGTGGATGAGGCGGCGCTCTACAAGGCTCTTGGTCAGGGAACCATTGCCGGCGCGGGGCTTGATGTCTTTGATCACGAGCCCCCGTCCGCGGACAACAAGCTGTTCGGGCTCTCGAATGTCGTGCTTACACCCCATTTGGCCGGTCCGACCTGGGACAACCAGTATACACGCTTTCGCAACGCCTTCGACAATGTGCAGCGTGTCGCGCGCGGCGATGCCCCTCTATGGCTTGTCCCGGAGCTCCGTCCTTAGGTCCCGACTCCGACAGGGGAGGGACCGCCCCGTCGCTCGCGTGATTCAGACCTACGGTTCGTCCACCTTCGGTCATCACGCTCTAAGGAAGGCGTCATGCCACTTTCCGGATTCACCATTCTCGACTTGAGCCGGGTCATTTCCGGTCCCTTCTGCACCATGCTTCTGGCGGATATGGGCGCGGAGGTCATCAAGCTCGAGACTCTGCCGGATGGAGATCCCATCCGTGGCCAGGGCGCGATGCGTGAAGGGCTCAGCTATTATTTTGCAACCTTCAACCGCAACAAGAAATCGATAACGCTCAATCTCAAGGAGGCAGAGGGAAGAAAGATTTTCGAGAAGCTTGTGGCGCGCTCGGATGTCGTCGTCGATAATTTTCGCCCGGGCGTTCTCGAGCGCCTTGGTCTCGGCCGCGAACGGTTGCAGCAGCTCCGTCCGGGATTGATCTGCGCGAGCATTTCTGGCTTCGGCGAGGGCGGCCCTTATCGCGACCGTCCCGCCTTTGACTTCATCGCTCAGGCCATGAGCGGCTTTATGAGCATGAACGGTCGGGAGACCGATCCTCCGCTTCGCTCAGGGCTCCCGGTCAGCGATCTCGTTGCCGGTCTCTACGCGGCGCTTGGCATCACCGCGGGCCTCTTGCGAAGGGAGCGAACAGGCCAGGGCAATGTCGTGAGCACAACGCTCACGAATGGGTTGATCAGTTTCCTGAGCTACGCGGCAAGCCATTATTTCGCAACCGGCGAGGTCCTGCCGCGCAGCGGCAATGATCATCCCATTACCGCGCCCTACGGTCTTTTCAACACGAGCGACGGCGCCATCGCCATTGCTCCGGCTGGGGACGAGTTCTTCACGCGTCTCATGCGTGCCCTGGATATGGCAGACATGCTGAACGATCCGAGATTCGCGAACGGTCAGGATCGCGTAAAGTACCGCGGGATCTTGAACGCACGCGTCGCAGAACGAATGTCTCGGCATGGAAATGCCCATTGGATCGAGAAGCTGAACGGGGCTGGCGTCCCCTGCGGGCCGGTCTATTCCATTGAGGAGGTTTTTTCGGATCCGCAGTTCGCGGATATGGCCATGGAGGTTCCTCATCCGGATCGGGCCCCGGTTCGCATGCTCGGCTTTCCGCTCCGTTTCTCGGAATCGGAATGCCGCATCCGGCTGCCGAGCCCTCGGCTTGGAGAGCACAATGAGGAAATCTTCGGATCCCTTGGCATGTCCCGAGATGAAATCGAGGCTTTGCGCTCACGTAAGGTGCTGTAGGCGCGCGAGGAGGTAAGGATGGCTGAGAGCGTAACGGTGCGCGAGGTTGGTCCACGCGATGGGCTTCAGATGGCGAAGACGATGATGTCCACTGAGGCAAAACAGCGCTGGATCGGTGCCCTCGTTGCCGCCGGTGTTCGGGAAATCGAAGTCGGAAGCTTCGTTTCTCCGAAAAAAGTTCCGCAGATGGCGGACAGCGCCGCGATCGTGCGGAGCAGCCTTGCCTTGCCGGAGCTGCATGTCGTGGCTCTCGTTCCGAACCTGCGCGGAGCTCAGGATGCCTATGCGGCGGGAGCCCATCGCGTCAGCATTCCCGTCTCCGTCAGCGAAGGGCATAGCCGATCCAACGTCAATCGCAGCCCGGCCGAGCAGGTGGCGGAGGCCGGGCGGATCGTCGAATGGCTCCGCGGCCAGAATCGAAAGGTCATCGTCGAGGCAGGCTGTGCCACGGCATTTGGCTGCTCGATCGATGGCGTCATTCCCGTGTCCGCGGTCGTGGCGATCGCGGAAGGGTTGGCAGAAGCGGGGGTCGATGCACTCGCGCTGGCCGACACAGTCGGGTATGGAAACCCCGCGCAGATAAAAGCGATGATTCGTGCCGTGCGCGGCGCCGTCGGAGACAAGCTCCAGGGGCTTCATTTGCACGACACGATGGGGCTCGGAATTGCCAACGCCTTCGCCGGGCTCGAGGAAGGCATCCGCCATTTTGACGCGGCGCTGGCGGGACTTGGCGGCTGCCCATTCGCTCCCGGGGCATCGGGCAATATCGTGACCGAGGATCTTGTCTTCATGCTCGAAAGCATGGGGTTCAAGACGGGCATCGATCTCGGACGCCTGATTGCGGCGCGCGATTTCCTGCATGAGGGCCTGCCGGCCGAGCCCATGCATGGTCAAACGGCAAAGGCCGGCATCCCAAGAACCTACGCGATTGCCGCCTGAGCCGGCCGAGGGAAGAGCAGAGACCCCGGCCGAGAAGAAGCGCACCCGGGTGAGCGGTTTCAAGGGGCGATGCCGAAATCGTCCGGGGCGAGTTCGGCGCGCTCGGTGTTGTGGAAGGTGATGGAGCGGCCATTGAGGTCGAAGGAGAGGGTGGTCTGCACGCCGGTTCCGGGGGTGTATTGCTCGGTGGCGCTGGCGAGCGCGCTCTCGAGCCGGGCGTGGCTTTCGGCGTCGAGCAGGATCTTGTCGCCCTCCTCGAAGTCGGTGATGGTGTCGCGGCCCCACTCCCCGGTGAAGACGAAGCGGTCATGGCCGGCGCCGCCCGCGAGCGTGTCGTCGCCACCGCGACCCTCCAGCCGGTCATCGCCGCCGCCGCCGAAGAAAACATTGTCCACATCGCCATTCTGGCCGATCAGCACATCGGCATGCGCGCTGCCGATCAGGTGCTCGATCCCGCTCAGCCGGTCGCCCTCGGCATGCCCGCCCTGGCCCGTGCCGGTCGAAAGATCGACCACCACCCCGGCATCGGACTCGCTGTAATCGGCGAAATCCTCGCCCGCGCCGCCATCCAGCACATCCGCCCCGGCGCCGCCCACCAGCACGTCATCGCCTTCGCCGCCGATGAGCGTGTCATTGCCCGTCCCGCCGATCAGCAGATCGTTGCCCACCCCCCCATCCAGCCGGTCATTGCCCGCCCCGCCATCGAAGATGTTCGCCTGGTCCACCCCCTCCGCCGCACGGATGATGTCGTCATTCTGCGTCGCCTTGACATTGACGACGTCCGCGCCGAGCGACTCCTTCAACGACCCGTCGAAGCGCCACCACACCCCCGCGCCCGCTCCGCCAACCACCACCTCCTTCGCCGCATCCCCCTCGCCCAAAACCACCGTCCCCGCCTCCAGATCCACCACCGCCGCCTCTTCCTCCCCCTCTCCAACCTCCCTCGCTATCTCCCGCGCGCCAAACACCACCCCCCAATCAGCCCCGAAACGGTCGTGACCAACACTGCCGATTCCGCAATCAAGCGTTTGATCGGCAGCGGTACCCAGTGATCCTTCACAAGGTCCAAGGTCCCTTGGAAGGACCAGCCCTCTTTGACTCTGTCGAACACAATCGCGAGACTGTTCTTGTAGTTCGTTTTCGATTTTCCATCCAAAGAGAGCTTGGCCATAGCCATAAGGTTTCGGAATATTCCTTTCCATCCCAGCTCGGTTATTGCGCGCCCGTCCTCATATTTGATAAAGCTGAGAAGACCTTTCAGAATCTTGACCAACACGCTCTTCATTGCCCTCTCCTGCCTCGCGAGTACGCTGGCCGATTTCCGATGCATGAGAAACTCTAGAGGATGAGGCGCGTCGAGAAATTCACCCAGGTTAAAAAGTGCTGCGAAATTCACCCAGGTTCATCGGAACCATCGAGCGGAGGCGGGCAGGGCTAGCCCGGCACCCGAGCGTCCGAGGTGAGTGTTTTGAGAACGCTCTCTATCCCTGGTTGCTTGGGGGGGATCTGCGCAAGCCTCTGCGAACATGAATCGCTCCCGGAAATGCATCGTCCGGCTCTCATGGACGAAGACCAGATGTGTCGGGTCAATCCGACGCAGCTATTGCCGCCCCGCACCCGACCGGCGGGCAGTATGGGAATGGTGCCGCCGGCCGCGGCGGTCGGCGAGCAATGACCGGGTACCTGTGATTTCTAAGGCAATGACACCGATATGCGATTTCGCATATTATGACGGTTGCAATGAATATGACAATTGCCGAAATAATGCAGCGTCGCTCATCCAGTAGTCTTTCTCCATCGCGATTTGCGGAACGCAGATGGACACGAGAATAAAACAGGAAGTCGCTGTATTCGACGCTAGGCAAGACTTGCCGGATATTCTGGCCCGCATCGCTGCATACAAGCGTAAGGAGATTGCGGAGGCAAAGGCGCAAACACCTCCTGACGCGATGCGTCGCCTTGCGGAGAAGGCCCCAACGGTCCGCGGCTTTGCATCGGCGATCGAGACGCATCTCCGTGAAGAGCGCCCGGCACTCATCGCGGAGATCAAGAGGGCCAGCCCATCGAAAGGCCTGATCCGGGCAGATTTTGCCCCGCCGGCCTTGGCGGAAGCCTATGTGCAAGGTGGCGCGAGTTGTCTCTCCGTCCTCACGGATGAGCCGTCCTTTCAGGGGCGTCCAGACGATCTTCGGCAAGCGCGCGAAGCCTCGGGACTGCCCGTGCTCCGCAAGGATTTCCTGTTCGAGCCATACCAGGTCTATCAAGCGCGCGCATGGGGAGCCGATTGCGTTCTCGTGATCATGGCAAGCGTGAGCGACTCCGAAGCGAGCGACCTCGTCGCGACAGCACACGGGCTGGGCATGGACGTGCTGGTTGAGGTGCATGACGCGACGGAACTGAAACGCGCGCTCCCGCTTGGGACAAAGCTTATCGGCATCAACAATCGGAATCTCCGGAACTTCGCAGTGTCGCTCTCCACGACAGAGGAACTGGTGCCGTTGCTTCCGCCCGATCGGCTCGTTGTCAGCGAAAGTGGCATCGGCGGGCACAGGGACATCCTTCGGCTTGTGGCGGCTGGTGTTCGCACATTTCTGGTGGGTGAAAGTCTTATGCGACAGTCAGACGTCGCCGCCGCCACCCGATCACTTCTGTTTGGCTGACGAGCCATTGCGATGGTCGGCGCGGCGCCCACCACGCCAAGCGTCTGGTCCCCAATCCCCGGCCTTGATGGTGCCATCTCCTCCCTCGTGCGGAAGGATGCGCAATGGGCCGGTTCTCCACGGCTGTGCCACGACGAGAGGGGCAGCCCCTCGGGGACAGCATGGTCAAGAAAGCCTTTTGGCGCTTGCTGAGCACCATGAGATCAATCAGAAGGCCGTCCCAGTCGCGGAGTTCGGAAATAGCGCTTCGCAAATGGCGACGATTCCACCCATGCGCGCCGTCATGAAGCAGCGAGCTGCGACTGGTCCAGGAGGACAGCCGGACGCGGCCGGACAAGACCAGGCTTTGCGAACAGATCGGCCGGTGATGCCGGCACTCGGATCAATATGGCCTTGCGCGGAATCGAAGCACCCAGCGAAGGGCCTCTCCGCGAAGCGATCCGCCAAGGCCCGAAGGGAAGAAAGGGAAGAAAGGGAAGCCAGGGGGAAAGTCATGAAATTGATCGAGAACACAGAACGAGAGCATGATGACCTGAAATCGTCACGCTTCAGGACCGATCGCGTCATTTCCGCGCATAGCGCGCCAGCATGATGAAAACGGCCTCTTCTACGACTTTGGCAGCGTCCGCATCCGTCCCGCCGCATCCCGGAACAATGAGCTCCGACCAGAATACCTGGCCCGCGATGGTTGCCAGGAATTGTCGTGAAGCATTTGGGATATTTCCTACGCTTAATGTGCCTGCCCTGGTCTCGGCCTCCAGGTATTCATTTAGGTGGGCGAGGTAAGGTCCTTTACCTTTTTCGTGGAACCTTTGGCCCAAATCCGGGAAACGCTGGGTTTCGGCAATAATCAGGCGATAAATGGCCAGCATCTCTGGCCGCCGCATTCGGCGAGCATAGTCTCGACCGATTTTCCGCAACCCGGCCTTCGGATTGCCGACCGGCGGCAATGTTTCACGTATTTCCTCGATTTCCCAGAATTCTTCAACCATTGCTGAAAACAGAGCTGCCTTTGTTGGAAAACGCTTAAACTAAGGTTGCCGTGGAAACGTCGGCACGCCCGGCGACCTGTTGCAGCGATGTCCGCTCGTAGCCCTCCTCGAGGAACAGCTCCATTGCTGCCCGCACTGCTGCCGAGCGCTTCTCTTCTTTGATTCTCTGATGATACGAGTCCTCGACGACCGCCGCCTTCCGCCTTATCCTGCGTCCGGGGACGTGGCGCTTCGACTTTCCACATCCACAAAATAAGTCACTCGATTTGGCACTTCCCAATGGCCCCTCTGCGCTCATTACAGCAGATGTAACCTGTTTCATGCTTGGAGGCCAGCGGGGAGTGTGCCGGCCAGTCGTTCTGGCCGATCTTCTGATCGACATTCTCACGTGCGGGCGGTGCGGCGATAATGGTTGATCGGCGGCGTTTGCTCAGGAAGTCGCTGCGCTCGATCCGTGATCGAGCGTGAACCCTGTGGTTCCGCTCGGTCACCCGGACAAAAGAGTGGGCATAAGCGACGTCAAAAGAATCATCTGAAGTTGCCCCGGTTTGGTGGACAGCGGACTATTTGGGTTCGAGGAGTCCACGATGGGCAAGACGAGGTCAGCCTACCCGCCTGAGTTCCGTCGCCAGCTGGT
>Ga0335072_10001306_pt1 | contig 40644 bp, 37 predicted proteins | sample Lox_Sample_21_FD_206725 | JGI IMG/M metagenome (GOLD analysis project Ga0335072, IMG submission 206725) | Soil microbial communities from Loxahatchee National Wildlife Refuge, Florida, United States - Lox_Sample_2.1 | ecosystem: Environmental > Terrestrial > Soil > Wetlands | place: USA... | reverse complement strand
TCATTCGCGATCGCTACCAGTAGCAGTCGGACGTTCATTGCCCTAATTTACAGCAGCACGTGCATCGCGACCACCGACGCGTCGTCCCGGCCACGGCGGAAGTCGCGCAGCAATACGCCAGCGATCAATGACGGATGCTGCGCCGCGAGGCCCGGATACGCGGCGAGGTCCCAGCGCGGCGTCAGTCCGTCGGAATGCAGGATCACCGTCGGCGCCGCACTGAACGGATATGTCATTTCGCGGATGCGCGGCGCGATGTGCCCGGCGGTGCCATTGTAGGAGATCATATGCCGGGCGGTGCCGTTCACAACCAGCACGCCGGTGATATTGCCGATGCCGACATAGCGCACGAGACGCGCGGCAGCATCGACGCGCGCGATGGCGATCGCCGCGCCTCGCGTCGGGATCAGGGCCCGATGCACCCGCTCCGCCAGGCGCTCGCACGGATCGTTCACATGATCGTGAAAGATGCGCACCGCAATATCGGCGGCGCGCTCGGCTTCCACGCCATGGCCCGAACCATCCACGGACAACACGGTGCGGCCGTCGTGCGCCTCGCCAACGGCCCAGTTGTCGCCGCAGACGAGTTCGCCGGGATAGGGTGCGATGGCGGCGCCGATCCGCATGGGCGGCGGCGATTTTGTTGTCTCCATCACGAAACGGACCGTGATCGCGGTGCCGAGCCCGGGGCGCGAGTAGATGCGCACGTGGTCCGATTGCCGGATGATCGCGCCCAGACCGTTGCCAGGACTGCCGGCGGTCGAATACCCGTCTGCGATGCAACGTTCGACATCGGCCATGCCCGGGCCGCGGTCCAGCGCCAGCACTTCAATGCCGGAGCCGTCCTGGTCAAAGAACATGCCGGCCAGGATGTGGCCGCCGCTGCCATGCTTCAGCAGGTTGGTGGCCAGTTCCGTCACCGCCAGCGAAAGCTGCGCCACAGATTGGTCAGGCATACCATGACGTCGTGCGAAGCCGGCCACCAGCCGGCGAGCTTCCGCAACCTGGCTGGGATCGGCGACGGCAGTGATCATGTCATTTCCAACGCGCCAGGATTATTTCAGTCCCTTGTCCCGGCGCGGACGTGATCGCGAATTCGTTCACCAGTCGCTTGGCGCCGCTCAGCCCAAGCCCAAGCCCCTGGCCGGACGTGTAGCCATCCTGCATGGCCCGTGAAATATCAGGGATCCCGGGCCCCTGATCCGTGAAGGTCAACCGCACGCCGCGGCGCTGGCCGTTGCGCAGCACCTCGATGCGCATGGTGCCGCCGCCGCCGTAATCCACCGTGTTGCGCGCGATCTCACTGGCAGCGGTGATGATCTTGGTCTGGTCCACCAGGCTGAAACCCGCCGCCACGGCCTTCGCCCGCACCACCTGCCGCGCCCGCACCACGTCGTCGGAGTTGCGGACCGGCATGGTTTCATCCGCCTCGACGATCATCTTCTTGCTCACCGCGGTCGATGATGGTCCGGATCATGGCCAGGCCCTTGTCAACGTTCAGCGCGGTGCGCACGCCGGTGAGTGTCAGCCCCAGTTCGACCAGGGTGATCGCCACCGCCGGCCGCATGCCGACCACCACGGTGACCGCGTCCAGCACGCGGGACATGGCGGCGATATTGTTGAGCATGCGGCCGATGAAGGAATCGACGATCTCCAGCGCCGAGATGTCGATCATCACGCCGCGGGCGCGATCTTCCACGATGCGTTGCGTCAGGTCGTCCTGCAGCGCCATCGCCAGCCGGTCGTGCATATCCACCTGGATCGACACGAGCAGGCAGTCGCCGATTTTCAGGATCGGGATTTCCGCCATCGGGCTAGGATCCGAAATCCGAACAACGCGGCACCGGCCACGCCGCTGTGTTGCCAGGAGCGAAGCGATGAAGCGACCTGGTTCGGGGCAATGCCTGGATCGTGCCTCCGCCCGCACCACCGGGGTTGCTTCGTCGCTTCGCTCCTCGCAATGACATGGGGGGCATGAAGCACGTTTCTCCGATCATCGGGCTAGTCGTGCTGCCGCGGTTTCGCGGCGGCGCGGTCCTGGATCGCCTTGCCGCTGCGGCGCAGCGCCAGACCCAGCGCATCCGCCATCGTCGCCTTCGATACCACGTTCAGTTCCAGGCCCAGATGCACGATCGTCTGCGCGATCTGCGGCCGGATGCCGCTGAGGATGCAGTCGGCGCCCATCAAGCGGGCAGCGGAAATCGTCTTGATCAGATGCTGGGCCACCAGCGTATCGACCGTCGGCACGCCGGTTATGTCGATGATGGCAATCTCGGCACCGGAGGCGACGATGCGTTCCAGGAGGCTTTCCATCACGATCTGAGTGCGGGCGCTGTCCAGCGTGCCGATCAGGGGCAGCGCGAGGATGCCGTCCCAAAGCGCCACCACCGGGGTGGACAGTTCCAGCAGCTCCTGCTGCTGGCGGCTGATCAGCTCCTCGCGGGCCTTGGCGTAGCATTCGGTGGTGTAAAGACCGAGCGAATCCAGCAACCGCGTGGCGGTCCAGATCTCGTCGGCCAATTTGTCCGCGCTGGTGATTTCGCGGCGCAGCAATTGGAACAATGGTTCTTTCAGGGAAAAGACAAACGTTGCGGTTTCGCTCGGCGTGAAGCCTTGCACGACGCGGGCGCGGGAGATCTCTTCCAACAATTCCCGCATCGGCGCCCAATCCGCGGCGTTGATGTCCGCGTATTGATCGTTGCGGGCGCTGCGGCGCAATTGCTCCAGGAACCGCTTCGCCTGTTCCGGCGTCTCGCCATCGCGCCGCAGCGCAGCGCCGGAGGGCGAACTGCGCGCCATGCAATCGAGCCAATCATCGAGCACTGTGGACTGGTGCCTGTCGATCAGCGTCAGGATAAGGCTCTGAGTCTCAGCCATGCATGTCCCAGGTATGGTTGTTGCGGCTTCTTACCACACCGATTACGCCGCAGGGCGGTTGGCAGCAAGTGCGCCGGTCGTTGCTATCGTGTATTGCGCCGGTCACGGGGGGGATGACTGTCCATTGTGCCGGCCCATTGTGCCGGCGTCTCACGGCGATGGCTGGCGCGGCGGGGCGCACAGCCGGACAGCGTGCCGGTCCGGTCCAAGTCCAGTACAGCGACAGTGGACTTCAAGAAATCTTGCGCTCATCAGGATTTGGGCATAGGGACTGTCGCATGAGCATAAGGTTGAAGGCGCGGGCGATGAGCGCTTCCTGTAACCCTTCGGTCGAGACGCCGCGAAAACGTCATATCCTGCTGGTGGAAGACGACGAGGCGGCCAGCGCCGCTTATAGCCGGATGTTGCGGCGCGCGGGCTACGACGTCACGGCGGCGGGTGACTTCCGGCTGGCCCTGGACACGCTCGAAGCAGACCAACCACTGGACCTGCTGGTGGTGGACATCGTCATGCCGGGCAGTGTCAATGGTCTGGCGCTATCGCGCATGGCGCGGCTGCGGCGGCAGGGGCTGAAGGTGATCTACATGACCGGGTTCAACATTCCCGGGGCCGAGCGCGAGGCGCTGGGGCCGATTCTACGCAAGCCGGTCGATGAAGCCGAGTTGCTTGCCGAAGTGGAGCAAGCGCTGGCCGCGGCGTAGCGCTCGCGTTCCTTGGCCGATGTCATTGCGCTCCGCATCATTGTGAGTTGACCACCGGCCTGGCGGCCGGTGGTCAACCCGCGATGACATTGAACTGGTTGGATTGGCCGGTTGAGGTTGCGCGCCCCGCCGACTTGCCCCCTAGTGCGCCTCCTCATATAGCGCCCGCGCCTCGAGGAGGGACCATGGCAGCCACAGCCGAACTCGTCACGACCGAGAACCCCATACTCGCCCGCCAGGCAGCCATATTGGCACGGCCCATGACGCCGGAGCGGCGCATGGCCGATGCCATCCGTGCGCTGGCGATCGACGCGACGGAAGCGGCGAATTCGGGCCACCCGGGCCTGCCGATGGGCATGGCGGATGCCGCCACCACGCTGTGGACGCGCTTTCATAAATTTGATGCCGCCGATCCGCATTGGCCGGACCGCGATCGCTTCGTGCTGTCAGCCGGCCACGGTTCCATGTTGCTGTATGCGCTGATCTATCTCACCGGCCATGCCGGCATGACGATCGAGGATATTCGCAATTTTCGTCAGTTGCATTCGCCCGCGGCGGGTCATCCAGAGCATGGCGAACATCCGGCGATCGAAACCACCACCGGCCCGTTGGGCCAGGGTATCGCCACCGCGGTCGGCATGGCGCTGGCCGAGCGCATGATGGCGGCGCGGTTCGGCCGTTCGCTGGTGGATCATCGCACCTGGGTGATCGCCTCGGATGGCGACATGATGGAGGGCATCAACCACGAGGCGGGCGCGCTCGCGGGGCATCTGTGCCTGTCGAAACTGACGGTTCTCTACGACAACAATCATGTCTCGATCGACGGCGACACGGCGCTGTCGATGTCCGACGATGTGGCCAAGCGTTATGCCGCCTATGGCTGGGCGACAAAGCAGGTCGATGGTCATGATCCGCAGCAGGTGGCCGCAGCACTGTCCTTCGCTGTCCGCTCCAAGAAGCCAACGATGATCGTCTGCAATACGATCATCGGCCTGGGTGCGCCGCACAAGGCCGGCACGTCGGCGGTGCACGGCTCGGCACTGGGCAAGGACGAGGCCGCGGGTGCCAAGGCGGCCCTGGGCTGGCATGAACAACCGTTCACCGTACCGCAGGATCTGCTGGAGCAATGGAACGCGGTCGGCACGCGCGGCGCCGGCGCCCGGCGCGCCTGGTTGAAGCGGGTCGCGCACAACTCCATGCGCGGCGACTTCGAACGCGCCATTGCCGGCCGCCTGCCGGAGACCTGGCATGAAGCCGTATCGGCACTGAAACAAGGGATTCTTGACAGCAAGCCAAAGATCGCCACGCGACAGGCGAGCCAGCGGTGCCTGGAGATGCTGGTGCCCGCAACGCCCGACCTGGTGGGCGGATCGGCCGACCTGACCGGATCCAACCTGACGTTGGTGAAGAACATGGGCAGCGTCGCGCCGGGCAGCTATGGCGGGCGCTACATCCATTTCGGTGTGCGCGAGCATGGCATGGGCGCGGCGGCCAACGGCATGGCGCTGCATGGCGGGCTGATCCCCTATACCGGCACGTTCTTCGTGTTCAGCGACTACATGCGGCCCGCGATCCGCATGGGCGCGATCATGCGCCAGCGGGTGATCCACGTGCTGACGCATGATTCCATCGGACTCGGCGAGGACGGCCCGACGCACCAGCCGGTAGAGCACCTGGCCAGCCTGCGCGCCATGCCGAACCTGCATGTGTACCGGCCATGCGATGCGCTCGAGACCGCGGAATGCTGGGAATTGGCGCTGCGCCGCACCGACGGTCCCAGCCTGCTGGTGCTGACCCGCCAGCCGCTGCCCTTGCTGCGCAGCAGTGCGGTGGAGAATTGCTGTGCCCGCGGCGGCTATGTGATGGCGGAAGCCGATGGCCCGCGCCAGGCGACGCTGATCGCTACCGGCTCCGAGGTGCCGATCGCCATGAGCGCGCGCGAGAAACTGGCCGCCGACGGCATCCACGTCGCCGTGGTGTCCCTGCCCTGCTGGGAATTGTTCTCGGCGCAGGATGAGAGCTACCGCGCCCAGACACTTGGCGGCGCGCCGCGGATCGGTATCGAGGCGGCCTGCGATTTCGGCTGGGATCGCTGGCTTGGCCCCGACGGGACGTTCATCGGCATGCACGGCTTCGGCGCGTCGGCAAACTATACCGATTTGTACAATTACTTCGGCCTGACGCCGGATGCTATTGCAGCTTCCGTGCGCAAACGGCTGGGATAGGAAGGCTGGCGGTCAGTTCGGGACGATGGGCAGACCGCGCTCGTGCTGCGACGCTGACGGATCGCGCCTGCTGTCATGGCGAGCGAAGCGTAGCGATCTCCGCCGGGAGATCGTGCGCTCGCCCGCTGGGGATTGCTTCGCTTCGCTTAGCAGTGACAAGTCGGGCGGCACCGCCGTCAGGATCACTAAATAGCCCTGCCGTCTCGGGGCAGTCGGGAAAGCGCAGCGCTTGGCCGGAACCACGCTGAATCTGCTGGTCTCCACGCATGTTGCGTTGTTGCACACCGTGCTGGATATCGCGGCCGGCAAAGCCGATGTCACTGTCCTGCACGATGCATGCCCGGTCTATTTCGGCCTGACCGCCTGTGCCGGCGGCACGCTGATTGCCGCGCGGAATGTCGGCCTGGATTTCCGCGTCGTGACGCCCGGGCTGCCACGCAACGCGATCTGGCTTCTGCCGCATGGTTCGAAAACGCCGGAGCCATACATCGCACATCCCGTATTGTTCGACCTGCATCAGATCCATGCCGTCGGGAACTGGCCTTTTGTCGTGATCGGGCGGGGGTCTCGGCTCGCGGTATTCGACATTGCGACACGGCAATTAGCCGCGTGCTTCGATCTGCAATCCGTGTTGCCACCCGATCTGCGCCGGACTGATCGTCCCGCCGATCCGTATCATTTCAATTCGATTTCGTCGGCCGGCGGGCGGCTGCTCGTCCTGGCACATAATTGGCAGGAGGGCAGTTTCGCGCTTGAGCTGCATTGCGACGCTGCCCTGGGTCAGCTTCCGGTCCCGGTGCTGCACACGATCCATCGCAACCTTGGCCATGCATCGCACGACATCGTCTTCGATCGCGGAACGTTGTTCGTCCTTGACGGCGAGGGCGGCGCGCTGATCGCACGCGGCCATTCTGCCGGGCGAGCGCAACTTTCCGAGCAAGGAACCAAACCCTACCCGCGCGGGCTTATTGTCATGGCGGACAGACTTGTCGTGGGATACGGCTCCTGGTCGGCAGAGCATGCAGACCGCGCCACCTCACCAACCCGGCTATGCGTGCTTGACCGCGAGAGCCTTGAGTTGCGGCTGGACCTGGAACTGGGGCCATTCGGCAACCCCTGCGCACTCTCGCTGCTTGAAACGGCGGCACACCAGGCTGAGCGAGGCTGCGGGTCTTCCAGAGTGTCGGCAACGCTCTCGTTCGTGTAGCCGTCTTGCCGGAAAGTGCGCCGCATGGAGGGGGTGCTCTTGCCGCGGAGACGGGCATGGCGCGGCGCCAACCGCCCGCGGCCACACCGGAGCGAGGCGCCGGCTTGCCGCCGCCGCCGGACCGCGATCACGATTTCGCCGCGGTTGATCCGTATCAATGATTGGTTAATGAGTCTTCGGGCAGGAAACACCTGAAACCGGACAGGAAAGGGCACTCCCATGGCAGTGAAGGTCGCCATCAACGGATTTGGACGGATCGGGCGTCTGGTGCTGCGCGCCATCGTCGAGAGCGGACGGCAGGACGTGGTGCCCATCGCCATCAATGACCTCGGCAGCGTCGAGGCCAACGCCCATTTGTTCGCCTTCGACAGCGTGCACGGCCGCTTCCCGGGCCAGCTCGAAATCTCCGGCGACACGATCACCATCCGCCATAACGGCAAGGTCTATGGCCCGATCAAGGTGGCGGCGGAGCGCGATCCATCCAAGGTGCCGTATTCGGGCGTCGATGTCGCACTGGAATGCACCGGCATCTTCACGTCGAAGGAGAAGGCGGCGCCGCTGATTGCCGCGGGCGCGCGCAAGATCCTGATCTCCGCGCCGGCGGATCATGTGGATGCCACGATCGTCTATGGCGTGAACCACAAGACACTGACGCCGGCCATGACGGTGGTGTCCAACGCGTCCTGCACCACCAACTGCCTGGCGCCGATGGCCAAGGTGCTGCACGAGAAGTTCGGCATATTGCGCGGCTACATGGTGACCATCCACGCCTATACCGGCGACCAGAACACGGTCGATACCCTGCATAAGGACCTGCACCGCGCGCGGGCGGCAGCGGTGTCGGCGATCCCGACCTCGACCGGCGCCGCGCGCGCGGTGGGCCTGGTGCTGCCGGACCTGAAGGGCAAGCTGGACGGGACCGCGATCCGTATTCCGACACCGAACGTGTCGCTGGTGTCGCTGGACGTGAATCTGTCAAAGCAGGCGACGAAGGATGAGATCAACGCGGCGATGCAGGATGCCTCGAAGGGCGAGCTGAAGGGTATCCTGGACTACAACACGGCGCCGCTGGTCAGCATCGACTTCAACCACTCCCCCGCGTCCTGCACCTTCGATGCGACGCAGACCACGGTGGTGGATGGCGCATTGGCGCGGGTGATGGGCTGGTACGACAATGAGTGGGGCTTCTCCAACCGCATGTCGGACACGGCGGCATTGTTCGGATCGCTGTAAAAATACCTCTCCCGCGGTTCGCGCGGGAGAGTTCGCCAGGGCCGCGAAGCGGACCAGCCGAAGCGTCGAGGGTGAGAACGATCGGGTCGGTACATTGTTCTACGTACCCTCCCGATCACCCTCACCCTAGGGTACTGCGCACCTCGACCTCTCCCTCTGCGCGGGCGAGGTTAAACAGGAGTCGTCATGCCTTTTCGCACCCTCGACAACGTGGACGTCGCCGGCCAGCGCGTCTTGCTCCGCGCCGACCTCAACGTGCCCGTCCGTGACGGCAAGATCACCGACCTGACCCGGATCGAGCGCCTTTGTCCCACCATCCGCGAGCTTGCGGGCGAGGGCGCCAAGGTCATCGTCTGTAGTCATTTTGACCGGCCCAAGGGCAAACGCGTGCCCGAAATGTCGCTCGGCCCGATGGCCGCGGCGTTGGGCGAGGTTCTGGGCCAGCGCGTCCGTTTCGCCGAGGACTGCATCGGGCTGCCTGCGGAGCAAGCGGTGGAGCGCATGGCCCGCGGCGACGTGGTGGTGCTGGAGAACACCCGCTATCACGCCGAGGAAGAAAAAAACGATCCGGTCTTCGCCGCCGCGTTGGCAAAGCTGGCCGATCTTTTTGTGAACGATGCGTTCTCCGCCGCCCACCGCGCGCATGCGAGCACTGAGGGCGTTGCCCACAAGCTGCCCGCCTATGCCGGCCGCCTGATGCAGGCCGAACTGGAGGCGTTGGATGCCGCACTCGGCAACCCGGTGCGTCCGGTGATGGCTGTGGTTGGCGGCGCCAAGGTCTCCACCAAGCTGGAATTGCTCGGCAACCTGATCTCTAGAGTGGACGTGCTGGTGATTGGCGGTGCCATGGCCAATACCTTCCTGGCAGCGCAGGGCGTGGATGTCGGCAAGTCGCTGCAGGAAGCCGAGATGCACGACACCGCGCGCCGCATCCTTGAGCCAACCAAGATGGGCGGCTGCCAGGTCGTGCTGCCGGTCGATGCGGTGGTCGCGGCGGCATTGGCGCCGAACGTTTCCGCCCGCACCGTATCCATCCGCGAGGTTCCGGGCGATGCCATGATCCTGGACGTCGGGCCGGCGACGGTGGCGGAGCTGACCGCGCGGCTTGGTTCGATGAAGACGCTGGTCTGGAACGGACCGCTCGGCGCGTTCGAGACGCCGCCCTTCGATGCCGGCACCACAGCGTTGGCGCGCGCAGTGGCGGCCGCGACGCAATCCGGCATCCTGCGCAGCGTGGCCGGCGGCGGCGATACCGTTTCGGCTCTACGCCATGCCGGTGTGCTGGACCAATTGAGCTACGTTTCCACCGCGGGAGGCGCGTTCCTGGAATGGCTCGAAGGCAAGACACTGCCTGGGGTCGCTGCGTTGGCCTGGTAGCGCCGGTCGCACGGCAGAGCACTGGCGGACTCGCAGCGCGGTCCGGCCGGCCATGAAACTTCAAAGGTCCTTGCGGCTGGCGTCAAGACCTGACACCGAGGCGGACCGTTTCATGTGCAAAGAATGCCATAATTCTTGAATTCTGTTTCGATGTCCACACAAGAATACTGCAGAGCAATCCGGTGTGGCGAATCGAACGCGCCGGTTCGATCATGTTTGGGCAGAGCAATCAACGCATCGGGGACCGGCGCAGCCGCGGACCATGCGCCGATTCGTCTCATAACTGGAAACAGATTGTCCGTTTCGGTACATGACTACCAGCATTCGGACGGTGCGGGCAAAAGGAGCGCTGATTGAGACGAAACAATTACGAAAAGCGTGCAAAATCCCAATGCCGTCCCTGTTTGCGAAGGGAGTCGAAGGTAGCGGCTCGGATCTAACGGCGACTTCGGTGCCCGGTCGGCACCGAAACGACTTGAAGCCGGAATCCTGCGTTTTCAATGTCCAACCCGATCGCAACTTGAGCCGCGCGGTTTTGGTGCGAGGCAAAGCGAACCGCGGGGTCACGAACACCCTTCGTCCCGGTCCACGATTTGTCCCTGTACAGGAATTGCCCGGCGCCAGTCGAGGGCAGCGAGACCGCACTGGCAAGCCGCATCCCGCACGGGAAGCTTCCTGCCATTATCAGCGCTTTTCCCAAACGCACCCGGCTTCAGAAAAGCGCGGGCAAGCAAGAGAGCAGTACGGGATTCGAGCCTTGAAGTGGCCCATTGCAACTTTTACGGTACTTTTCCACGCACGGAACGCCTCGGCCCGGCATTAAGTTTGACATTTGCGCGGAGTCGTTTCGCTGGCCAATTACCGAAAAATCTCATGCACTGTACGCCTTCCACTGCCGGCTACCGATCGCCCAGCCGAAGCCGAACAATCGACGCATGAGCGGAAATTTCTCACATCGGCGCGAGCGCCGCCCGCGTACGAATTTCTTTTCTGCAATAAAGTTGACAACGGACCGTCCGATAGTATTTCGTGTCGGGTGGGGAAACGAGTCAATTCCGGCTCGTTGGGCTCACGAAGGGAACCAACCCATGGCGACTAGTCAGTCGGCCGATCAACTGGTCGGTATACTCCGGGATACGGTCGTAGCACTGGTACGGCGCGACGGCCCTGACCTTTCAGCACGTCAGCTCGGCGTGTTCCTGACCTGCTATCTGCGCGACGGCGGCCACACGGTCCGCGGCCTGGCCGCCGAACTGAATGTTTCAAAGCCGGCCATCACCCGCGCGCTCGACCGGTTGGGCGAACTCGACCTGGCCCGCCGCAAGGTTGATCCGTTGGACCGCCGCAGCGTGCTGGTGCAGCGTACCATGAAGGGTGCCGCGTTCCTGCGCGATCTGCGCACCATCATGAGCGAAGCAGCCAGCGGCGGAAACGGCTCACGCAAGCCCGCCGCGGCACCTGCCCGGGAAAACGGACGCCGGACCGCCGCGAGTGCCTGATACGTCGGGCGGCAGTCGGCTACCAGCCTCCTCTCCAGGCCTGATAAACTGGTGGCCGGCGGCTGCGGCGTGACGATTGTCGATCATGAATTGCCGTTTTGCAGCGGGTTGTCGCGCGTCCACCGATAGATAAATTCGGTGCAAGCCATCGGGACGAGCGTCATGGCGGGCAGCGGGCGATTGGATCGCGGCGACGGTGTGGAATTGGCCTGGGCCAAAACGGCTGGGCGCGTCCCCACCATCGTCTTCCTGCCTGGTTACCGCAGCGATATGACCGGCGACAAGGCGAGTGCCCTGGCGGCGTTCTGTGCCGCGCGAGGTCACGCCATGCTGCGCTTCGATTATTCCGGCCACGGCAGCAGTAGCGGTCGGTTCGAGGACGGCACCATCGGAATTTGGACCGCGGACGCACTGACTGCGATCGACCGCCTGACCGACGGCCCGCTGATCCTGATCGGCTCCTCCATGGGCGGCTGGATCGCCCTGTTATGTGCCCGTGCGCGGCAGGACCGCATCGCCGCGCTGGTCGGCATCGCCGCCGCGCCGGACTTCACGGAAGAGCTGATGTGGCAGGCGATGGATTCAGAGCAATGCGGCCGGCTCATGGAACATGGCATGATCCATGTCCCCAGCCGCTATGGTGATCCCACCCCGATCACCCGCGCCCTGATCGAGGATGGTCGCAATCATCTGCTCCTCTCCGCCCCCATCCCGCTGCGCTGCCCGGTGCGGCTGCTGCACGGGCAGGCCGATCCGGACGTGCCGTGGGAGACGGCGCTGCGCATTGCCGGGCAAGTGGCGAGCACCGATGTGCAGGTGACGCTGGTGAAGGACGGCGACCATCGCCTGTCCCGCCCACAGGACCTGGCGCTGCTACGGCGGGTGATCGGCGATCTGCTGGCGCAGGATGGCACGCAGGCCCTCGCGGTAGGTCGGATGACGCCAAGCATACCCTAGCGCCGCTTGCGTCTTGTGGCTGGCGACCTTGCGGTTTTCCGCCCAGAAGCTGCGCGCCATCGGACTCATCATCGGTTCCGCGTCGGCGAAGGCGATAGCCGGCGGCGCCGGTTTGTGGAGCAATCGCGCCGCTTCCTCCAGCACCCGGGCGCTTTCCGCCGGTTCGTCGTCGTTGAGATTGAAAGTCCGCCGCCCGGGGGCGACGGACTGGCGCGTCGCGGCCAGGACCGCGCCGGCAATATCGTCGCGGTGGATGCGACCGAACGCATGTCCCGGCTTGATAATGCGCCGTGCGCGGCCGGAGTACAGGTCGTCGAATGCCGAACGACCCGGACCATAGATGCCGGCGAGGCGGAAGACGTCCACCGCATGTGCGGCGGAAAGCATGCTCCAGGCCGTTTCTGCAGCGAGACGGCGATGTCCGCGCTCCTGGCTTGGTTCCGGTGGCGTATCCTCGTCCACCCAGCCGCCATCGCGATCGCCATAGACAACGGTGCTGGAGAGATATCCGATCCAGCGCAGATGCGGCGCCGTTGCGATCGCATCAGCATAGCGTGCCAGCACGGGGTCGGAGTGGGCATTCGGCGGGACTGTGGAAAGCAGATGCGTGGCGGCGGCGACGACGGTGGTAGCGGCATCGAACGGGACCGTATCAGGGCCGGGGGGCTGGCGTGCGACGGCGGTCGCGGCGAAGCCGGCCTCGCGCGCCGCATTGGCAATGGCTGTCCCGCAATAGCCGAGGCCGAAGATCAGAAGACGCATGGCTTTTTATACCCGGGCCGCTGCGGGGTTGGCGAGCATGGGGCGGTAGCAGCATACGCAAACAGGGAAACCGCACGTAGCAGCCAAAGCACGCCGTTGGGCTCGCCATGGGTGGCGGAACTTGCGGAAGCGCTCATCCGCCAATGTCGCGGCTGTCGATCCTTGCGACGAGCCGTGAAACCCGGAGGCGCAATGGCCAGTATGTCTATCGTGTGCCGCCCTTGGATGTTCCAGCAAGGGGCTGCTCGCCGAGCTCATGCGGCACGGCTTGGAAATGGACAAGCGGCGGGCGGCAGGCAAACGGATATTTATGTCGGGAAACGACGAGAACAGCTTTGGTTGGTATCGTGCGGGCAATGACCGCCTCCGGCGATCGCGCCCCCGCCTTCAAAGGCGGACCGGGCACATGACGTGTCTCTCCGCCATGTGCCCGGCCCCGGGCTCTATAGGTTCGCCTGGAAATCCATGTAGTCGCGAACCTTGCGATAGACCTGCAGCCGGTTGCGCTGGCTGTCGGCCACGATGATCTCATCCGTCGCCGGATTGAAATCGATCGCGGTCGGGAAGCAGAAGCGCCACAGCGGCTCCAGGTTCCGCACCCGGCGATAGGCCTTCATCATGTCCGGATTGGCATCGACGCTCTGCTTGCCCCACTTGGACATCACCTGCGAATCGCCGTACAGGTTGGTCAGCGGCGTGCCATCCGCCTCGAAGATGCAGACGCGGTGGTTGCCCCAATCGGTGATGTAGATGTCGCCGTCGGGATCCACCGCCACGTCGGTCGGATGGTTCAGCATGCCGGCCTTGGGATAGCCTTCCGGCTGCAGGCTGGACACGAACGGACCCAGATAAGTCACGGCAAAGGCGTCTTCCGGCGCCGGGACCGCGCCATACTGGCCGATGCTCATCAGATGATGCCCCTGCGGGGACAGCTTCTGCACCCGATGGTTCTTCCAGTCGGCGACGAAGATGTCGCCCTTTTGGTCGAGCGTGATGCCCCAGGGCTGGTTGAACTCGCCAGGACCGGTTCCGGCCTTGCCGCAGGTGGCAACCAGCTTGCCTTCCGGCGAGAACACTTGCAGGCGGTTATTGCCGCTGTCCACGACAATGACGTTGCCGTTCTTCTCGACCGCCAGACCGGCGGGGCGCATCAGCTCGCCGTCGCCGCTGCCGCTCTTGCCCCACTTGAACTGGAACTTGCCGTTCTGGTCGAACACCGAGATGGTGTTGGTCCATTCGTCAGAGCAAAACACGCGGCCGTCGCGGCCGACCGCGACGCCGAACGGCCAGGTCGCCTTGCCGTCGCCCTCGCCGTGCTGGAAGAACTCCGCGGCCAGTTCCTCATCGCCGGGACCGCCGAGCCGGATGCGGTTCACCCGCATGCCGAAATTGTTCTCGTTGCCGCGATTGGCGGTATAGAGATCGCTGTCGTTGCCCAGGCACATCGTCTGCACGTAGTTGAAACCCGTGCCCGTTGCCGCGCCGCGTCCGATGGCATGGCTCCAATCATAAGCCCTGCCGCGGACCACTGTCGTAAGCGCCATAATTCCCTCCCGTTACCTACAGCTCCTCACATGCTCCATGCCGAGGCTGGCCTTCGTTCCCACGGACATCGCGTCCGGGGAACGAAGGCGGCCGGCAATGCCTCCGAGCCCTTAGTGCAGGAAGGCCGGCTTCTCGTACGTGCCGTTCACGATCGGCGCCGGGTTCACGCCCAGCCACTTGTCGAGAATGGTCGAGTAGATGCTGCGGAAGTCCATGCTCGGCGACAGGTCGCCTTGCACCAGCTTGCTGGCTTCGAGCGACGGGTATTCGCCGTAGTGCCCGCCCTTGACCTTCTCGCCCAGCACGAAGGTGGCGCCGGCGGCGCCATGATCGGTGCCGGAGCCGTTGTCGCGCACGCGACGGCCGAATTCCGAGAACATCAGGACGATGACGTTATCGGCGGCGTTGTGCTCGCGCAGGTCGGTCATGAAGGCGTCGAGGCCCTCGGTGACCGCAGTCCACAGGCCCGCATGCAGCGGCGACTGGCCGGCATGGGAGTCGAAGCTGCCGTGGTCGCAGTAGAACACCCGCGTGCCGAGGCCCGCGAGATGCACCTGGGCGATGCCGCGCAGCTTCTGCGCGATCGTCGTGTTCGGGTACGTGACGGTGGAGCTGTAGTGGCCCGGCGCCACCTTCAGGATGTCGGCGCCCTTCAAGCCATCAAGGCCGGTCGTGCCGAGATACTCCATCACGCCGCTGCCCTCGATCGGCTGATACATGTGCGAGAAGGTTTCCAGCACCTTCAGCCGCTGGGCCTGGTCGCGGATGGACGGCAGGAAGCCGTATTGCTCCAGCGGGCCGGCGACGCAGGCCACTGGAACGCCAGGCACCGCCAGCGCGCGGAACAAGCAGGGGCCGAAGCTGACGGCGGTGACGACGTTTTCCTTGTTCGGATCGAACTCGCGCACCACGCGGCCCAGCCAGCCTTCGGTGCCGACCTTGTCGGCCTCGCAGGTGTGCCAGATGTCCATGGAGCGGAAGTGCGAGCGCGGTGAATCGAGGTAGCCGACGCCGTGCATGATCGCGAGCTTGTCGTCGTCCCAGAACTTCTTCAGCGGCGCCATGTATTGCGGAATGGCGTGCGCCTGGTCCAGCTGGATCATGTCGGATTCCGCAATGCCGACGGCCTTGCGGTTATCGCGATAGAGCCCGTTGTTGTACGGGATCACGGTGTTCAGGTAGTCGTTGCCGCCGGTGAGCTGCAGCACGACTATCACCGGGTCCTTGTTTGCCGTCTGTGTCGCAGACATTATGAGCGTCCTCCTTGTCGATATCTTGTGGTGTTCAACCGAACTGGAACTCGCGCGTCGCCACGATGAGCTGCAGCATTTCCGCCGCGTGCTGCGTGGCGTTCTGCGCGTTGGCGCCGTCCCACTTGATCTCGCCCCACTGCTTCGCGGTGTCGGTGAGTTCCTTCTTGGTGTCGGCGCCGACTTCGACCGGCCCGAGCAAATCCAGGCAGTTGGTGACCAATTGCTCCGGGGTCTGCTTGCCGTGCTTCTTGAGCCGCTCGATGAGCGCCTTCACGCCCGGCAGGTCGGGATTGCCGATCTGCGCGGCGACGAAGTTGATGCGCGACATCAACGAGCCGCTGTTGATCCACTCGCGGCCGGTGTGCCAGCCCTCGACCGACGGCGGGTTTAGCAGATCCTGGCCCATGTAGGACGGTTGCATGGACAGCTCGCCGTAGCCGGGCTTCGGCAGTTCGTAGCCGCCGACCAGGCGCAGCGTGCCGACCACCACTTCCGCCGGCGACTTCAGGTGCTGGAAGCGGGCGTTCTTGAACCAGTCAGAGGTGAAGATGGTGCGCAGAACCGGCACCATGTCGCCCTTGGACTCACGGAACACCTTGCACATCGCGTCGAGCGCGGCCGGGTCGCGCGGCGCCTCGATCGGCCAGGCCGGCACCTGCGGCTCGTCGGCGACGAAGAAGTTGTACAGATGCCGGCAGATGAACTTCGCATTGGCCGGCTGCTGCATGACGATATCAATGATGTCCTCGCCGTTGAGGTTTCCCTTGTGGCCGAGGAACTCCTTCTCGCCGTCGTCATGGTCTTCCGGACGGTATTCGAACTTCCACGGGAACCGCCCATAGGGCAGCCGCGGCAGCTTGGTTTCGAAGGTCCAGCCGGTGAAGGCGCGCGATGCCTCGCGCACGTCCTTCTCGGTGTAGTTGCCGGCGCCGAGGCTGAACAATTCCAGCAGTTCGCGGCCCCAGTTCTCGTTCACCGCGGTGCCGTGGTTCTGGTTGTTGTCCAGCCAGAAGATCATGGTCGGGTTGCGGGCAATCCGCACCAGCAGATCGCGGTAATTCCCCATCCCGTATTTCCGGAACATGTCGATTTGTTCCAGCAACTGATCGTAGTTGTCGACCTTGGAGTTGCCGGTGGCGAACACGTGGTGCCAGAACAGCGCCATTTTCTCTTCCAGCGGGCGCTTCGTGTTCACCAGATAGTACATGTAGTTGACGTTGCCCATCGGGGGCTGTCCGCCGGGGAGCAGCGCGGCGGGCTGGTGCCGCAGCAGCGTATAGGGATCGACGGGCGGCTGCGTATCCGGATGCAGCAGTTCCTCGACGGTCGCGTTGTACCCCTTGGCCACCCTCGCCTCAAGTTCGTCCCTGCTGGCGCCGAAACCTGCGCGCCGCATCAGATGTGCCATCAATGCGATATCGTCCTGGCGTGCCATCTTGTTGATCTCCCTTCCCTCTGTGTGTGGTGATCTTGTTGAGTCGCTGGTGCCCTCTGTCAGTGAACGACCGAGGGCCAGGCAATCCATGTCATGACGGCGCGCGGCAGGGTGGAGCGGCCATGTGCGGAGAGATGATCCCAGTGTCCTTGCTCCGGCTGGCCCGGGCGGCGTCGTCGTGTGCTTCGTAACAAGGACAACCCTCCGTCAGGGCCGCGTTGTCCCGGCCGCGTTCCCGTTTTTGTGATCGGAGCGGTTCGCGCACCGCGACCCGATCTGCCGTGTTGCTACGCCCGGGTTTTGCCCGGCCATTGCGAGTCGGTTGGCACCCCGCCGATTTATCGGTGGCGGGCCGGTCGCGTCGTCCGATGACCAATAGACAATGGGCCTCGTGCGCGACACGGTTGCCAGCCGTCATCGCAGGGGTAGGCTTGCCGAGAGCACACAATTAGTCCAATCTAAAAATGCAATTTCATCCATAGACGTTGGCAATGGGAGGGGCCGTGACCCTTACCGAGCTCCGCTATTTGGTTGCCGTTGCTGACCTATCCCATTTCGGCCGCGCGGCCGAGCGTTGCCATGTCTCCCAGCCGACGCTCAGCACCCAGTTGATGAAGCTCGAGGAAAGCCTCGGCGTGCCGTTGGTCGAGCGCACCACGCGCTTCGTCACGCTCACGCCGATCGGGGCCAACGTGGTGGCTCATGCGCGGCGTATTCTGGAGGAAGCCGACCAGATCTCGGAGCTGGTCCGGCATCGCCACGGCACGCTGACCAGCGTGTTGCGGCTGGGCATCATCCCGACGCTCAGTCCTTATATCCTGCCGCTCTTGCTCGACCAGTTGCATCAGAGCTTTCCCGAGTTGCGGCTGGTCCTGCGCGAGGATCTCACCGCCAACCTGATGGCCGCACTGGATGCCCATGCGCTGGACGTCCTGCTGTTGGCCTTGCCAGAGCACCCGGGCGCCTATCGCGCGATGCCACTGTTTTTGGAGCCGTTCTGCTTCGCCTGTCCCGCGGGACATCGGCTGAGCAACCGTCCGGCCGTGACGGAACGCGATCTGGCGGATGAGTGTCTGCTATTGCTCGATGAGGGCCATTGTCTGCGCGACCAGGCGCTGGCGGTGTGCGGCGAGCAATCCCGGGAGGGCCGCGGGCCGAGCGACGACTTCCGCGCCACCAGCCTGGAGACAATCTGCGAAATGGTCGCCGCGGGCCTTGGCTGCACGCTGTTGCCGGCGATGGCCGTGCCACACTTGACGGCGCGGCACAGGCGTTTGGACGTGCGGCCGCTGGTTGCAGCGAAGGCGGACCGGCGCATCGGCCTGTTGTGGCGGAGCAGTTTCCCGCAGGGCGAGGACCTGGAAGAACTCGGCAGGTTTATTCAAGGGCGATTGCCGGACAGTGTGAAGCGCATCGGAGCGGCGGGGGGAAGTGCGGATAGCGTCGCGGCCGGGCGGCCGCAACGGCGGCAGATTCCGGCCTGATTCCAACGCGTAAAGAACGACGCGCGCCGTTCCTATGTCATTGCGAGGACCGCCGCGACGAAGCAACCCCGATCGTGTGGCGTACGGACTATCCGTGCGCTTTCCCGCACGAGATTGCTGCGTCGCTTTGCTCCTCGCAATGACAACTGGGGCGACATGACCCGTGAGGGGACATGACCCGTGAGGGGACATGACCCGTGAAGGGACATGACCCGTGAGGGGACATGACCCGTGGGGCGATATGACACGTGGGTCAGCGCGGCCCGCACTTCGCGGATATCGAGTCCAATGTGCCAAATCCAACAACGGACGACTGCGTGAGCCGGTCCAGTACGCGCTGAAACCGTTGCGCATGCGAGCGGCGGCTCTTTGCAACGGTTTCGAACCAATCGGCGATATCGTCGAAGCCCTCATCACGCGCTGTTCGTGCCATCCCCGGATACAGGTCGGCGTCGTCATGGAGCGCGCCGGCGATGGCGGTGCGTAGATTGTCGGCGGTATCGGCGTCGCCACTTTCGTCATGCGCGCTTAATGCATCCAGATGTCCTTCGGCGTTCGCGTCCCGGCGCTGTGCAAGGCTTCGGAACAGGGCGGCGAGCCGATCATGGCCATCGCGTTCGGCAACCGCCGCGAGAGCGAGATAGCGCCGGGCGTCACGTGTTTCATTGCAAAATGCATGGGCGAGATTCGCCGCGGTGCGGCTGACGGCGTTTGCGGCCAATGCCTTCCTCCCTTCCGCCCGATGGGGCGGAATTGTTGGCAGGCCCGGCGGCACAATCGAGGTACCCGGCGTGCGCCGCAGACCCGCGATATCGGGAGGTTAGCTTATGGCTTGTGGAAACCTCAAGCCTTGCTAGAGCAGGGTGCGGATGGTCTCCAATTGCGCTGGATCGTCGGCGGGGCAGACCAGCAGCGCGTCGTCGAAACCGATGTCCTGAAGGCGCTGCAACCGGTCGCGTGCTTCGGCGGGCGGGCAGATCAGCGAGATGCCCAACGGCCGGCCGACTGCGGGAATTTGCGGATCGGGCCGCAGGTCGGTGAAGATGTTGGCAATCACGGCCCGCTGGCCGCCGGCGTCGCGATACATGCGCAGGCCTTGCTCGGCATCTTCCCAAGAGCCGTGAATGCCGGAGGCAATCCAACCCTGGCACGTCTGCGCCGCAAGGTTGATCCAACGCGGGCTACGCCAGGCGCCGAGCAAGACCGGCGGGCCGCCCTCGGTGCCGGGCCAGTTGGACAGCGCCGGGCCATACACCGGCTCATTGTTCCAGGTGCGGCGCATGACATCCAGCATGCCGGGAAGTACCTTGAAGCGCGTGTCGTAATCCGCCTGCACCGCTGCGAAATCGTTGCGCGTCGAGCCGGTGCCGACACCGAACCGCAGCCGGCCGTTCGACAGCAGATTCACTGTTTGCACGCGATGCGCATGCTCTACCGGATGGCGGATGGGAATCTGCACGACGCAGGTACCCAGCTCGACGCGGCGCGTCGTGGCGCAAAGCGCGCCGAGCAGGACCAGCGGATCGAGCGTCGGCCAACCGCGCGCGAAAGCGTCGGTGACCCACAGGCTATGGTAGCCAAGGTCCTCGACGCTGCGAGCAATATTGGTGACGTGGTCGATCATAGAGGCGACGCCAGCGGGGATCTGGCGGGGTATGGTCACGATGCCCAGGCGCACGGCGTGATGCTCCTCTCCGATGATTTTGATACAACTGTAACGGCACGCGGCAAGAGAGGCGAGCGGGGCGCGGTGGAGGCGCCGCGCCACGTCGCGGGTCTTGTCCTTGGAGCGAGAAGGCACGCACCGTCGCCAGGCTTGACACAACCATCAGCGAATGTCGCAGCCGGTCGTGTCGCCTGAATCTCACCCGATCAGCGGGGGAAGGTGGCAGGGTCAGGCCCTGCCATGACGGCGTGGGTCAGTACCCCGTGCCCATCCGCCCTTCCGTCTCATCCGCGGGGAAATTGCATTCCACCGCGATGCCGTCCGGATCGTAGTAGAACAACTGCGTCATGTTCAGCCGCGGCAGCACGCGTTCATCGAACTTGATGCCGCGGTTTTCCAGGTTCGTCTTCATATCCTTCAGCCCTTCGCAGGCGAAGGCGATGTGGTCCAGGCGGCCGGTCCTGGCAGGGTCGGATGCCGCGTCCTGAATCACCGGATCCTCGGCGCGGTAGCCGATCAGATGGACGGTCGGCACGCCGCCGCAATACAGCCAGTACCCTGGAAAATCGAGCGGCGGACGATCGCCCACCGTCAGGCCGACGACGTCGGTATAGAAATTCTTCGTCGCCTCCAGGTCGCGTACGCGGATGGTGTAGTGGTTCAGCGATTGGGCAGGCATTGTGCTTGTTCCTCCAGCTAAGTTCAGAACTGGTTTTCCGGGGCCATGCCGAGCAAGATCTGCCCGACCGTCTCATAGTGAAGCTGCCGGCCTTGCGACTGCTGCGCCACGGTATGGATGTCGCGCAGGCGTCGCTCGAACGGGTGGTCCTCGAAGATCGCGATCGATCCGGCAGCGTGATACAGCATGCTCACCACCTCGCGCGACTGCTGGATCGCCCAGGTGGAGGCCAGGCGGATCATCGCGTGGTCTTCGTCGGTTTGCTCGCCGGTTTCCAGCACATGGTCCCAGGCGGTGTTCCATACGCCATGCAGGAAGGCGCGGGCGGAACGCCAGCGTGCCTCGCACTGCGCCACCTGCGATTGCACCACGTTGTTTTCCCGCATGGGCTTCGAGGCGCCGCGCGAGGTCTTGGTGGCTGGCAGGTCATAGAACGCGTCCATGGTGGCGCGCGCGATGCCGAGCCCGACGCCGCCGAAGCCGCACGAGTACAACTGGTTGCTGGTGAACCGATATAGCGGCCCGTCTTCGCGCCGCTCGGCCGGGCCATCGCGACTCATCGAATGGTTCTCCGGCACGAATACATTTTCCACCACGTATTCGTCGCTGCCGGTTCCGCGCAGGCCCACGACGTGCCAGATATCGTGCATCGTCACGCTGGACTTGGGGAACAGCATCGTGCGGACTTTTCCGCCGGTGCCGGCGACCTTCATATGCGCGCCGAGCCAGGTCGCGTGATGGCTGCCGCTGGCGAAGCGCCACTTGCCGCTGATGCGATAACCGCCTTCCACCGGCTGCGCTTCATAGGGCGCGCCGGGCGGTCCCCAGGCGAGGATGCCGGTGGACGGGCCGAAAATCTCGCGCGCGACGTCCGGCGCGAGATACGCCGCCGACATGCTGCACCCGTTGTTCTGGCAGATACACCAGGCGGCGGAAGCGTCCGCGGCGGCTATGGTTTCGGTGATTGTCGCGAACGTCACCGGCCGCAATTCGGCACCGCCGACCGAGCGTGGCTGCAACATCCGGAAGAAGCGGCCGTCGCGCAGCTTGTCGAGCAACCACGGAGGCAGTTCGCGGCGGGTTTCGATGTCGTCGGAGGCGGCGGCGATCTCCGGAGCCAGCCCGCGGATGCGGGCTATGAAATCGAAGTCTTCGGTGGTCGTCGCATCCATTACTGCCGCGCTCCGTGATGCGGCTGTCGGGCGGACGCCGCCGGTTTCTTCGCGGCCGATGATAATGTATTCCTTGCGGCTGGGAAGTGCGACGATCGCCATGCCGCTGCGGCATGGCTGAAGGGAATGAGGGGTTATGCTGGAACTGCGTCCGAACTGCGAATGCTGCGATCGCGATCTGCCCCCTGACAGCCTGGCGGCCCGCATCTGCTCTTTTGAATGCACGTTTTGCGCGGATTGCGCGGATGGCGTGCTGGGCGGGCGCTGTCCGAACTGCGGCGGCGAATTGGTGCGGCGCCCGGTGCGCCCGGCCGGGAAGCTGGCACGGTTTCCTGCGTCGACAGTGCGCAAGGTGAAAGCGGAGGGATGCGTTTAAGGTTGCGGTGTGAAGGATGCATGCAACCCGCTACACACATTTGTACTCGGGGATTGGAAAAATTCAGGGAGGTGGGCCAGCCCGCGAATGGACTGGCCCGAACCTCCTACCGTGGTTTCACAATGATCTTGACGGTGACGCCGACGATCACTATGATCCACCGCAGGAGATGACAATGGTTGTGCATTGTTTCTCTCCTGCTGAATGCCGGCCAGGCCCATCCTGGCCGGCTTTTGCATTCTGGGCAGGAAAGATAAACGAATTGTTGTCGCGTTTGAGACAATCGTCTGCGGTTCGGTCGTGATGCCGCGAGCAAGGTGCGCGTTCAGATCGTTTTATGGCTATTCCAGTATAGCACCCGGCCGAAACAACGCTTCATCTTCGATTTCAATCCGTCCCTGGTTCAGGAATGCTTCGGCGGATTCGGCGCCGTCCTCAGGCAATGGTTTGCCAAGGCTTATCGTCACTCCAGGTGCGCGAAAGACCTCAAGCCGATCCGAGAGGGTCGAGCACAATGGAGGGACCCTGCCAGCCCGTCCTCTGCATCAAGTGCTATCAGCATTTTGCTACCAGCGACGATCTCGTCCCCTTGAACGATACGATTCATATGCACAGCCGTGTCCTTTCATTGTCCAGCGACCACGCTGCGGCCTCGCATCGGCGCACTGATGTTGTCGCACCAACCCTTGGCGCGAGGACCAACCTATCCGCGCATTGAGGTGTGCTTCTTATGCGCGGGCGATCTGGTCGATGGAGTGATGATGGGCACAGATACCTGAACAAAAAATGAACGAGCAATAAGTTTCCCCGCCTGCCGGGGCATGCCGTCACGTCACTCCCTGGTGGAGAGAGGCCATCTCTGACTCTGGTCAGACCCGCCGCTACGGGAGGTAACCACACCGTACCTGCGCCGGCTCGGTCGGCTGCGCCGTCGCAGCGCGACTCAGCCCTTCACGACGGCCTCGCCAGTGCGACGAAACGCCGCGCCGGACCTACACCGGCCGATCGCCTGCCACCGTCACACGGAACCCGGACCGCGTATGTGGCCAATAATCCCACATCGCGCGGTGCTGCACGCAACGGTTGTCCCAGAACGCGATCGAATTCGGCTGCCAGCGAAACCGGCACTGGAACAATGGATTTTCTGCGTGTGTGTAGAGGTAGTTCAGCATGGCGTAGCTTTCGTCGCGCGGCACGCCGACGATCCGCCGCGTGAAGCCACGGTTCACGTACAGCGCCTTCTGCCCGGTCACCGGATGGGTGCGCACCACCGGGTGCTCGGCGCGCGGATAGGTCGCCTTGTCATCGACGCCGGCATATTTGTAGGTGCCGCGGTAGTTTTCTTCGCCGTCATGCAGCGCCGTCAGGCCGTCGAGATACGCCTTCATGCGGTCCGACAGCGCCTCATACGCTGCGTACATCGAGGCGAACAATGTATCGCCGCCCTTCGGCGGGCAGGTCTTGATATAGAGGATACTGCCCATCGGCGGTTCCGGATCGCAGGAAACATCGCTGTGCCAGCCTTCGCCGTTGGCGCGGGGGGAGTTCTTGTCGGCGTGGATGACCATCAGCTCGGGATGGTCGGGATGCGATGGCGCTGCCGGATGAATATGCAGCTCGCCGAAATTCCGGCCGAACGCCAGATGTTGCTCGGGTGCCAGGTGCTGGTCGCGGAAGAAGATCACCAGGTTCTCGGCCAGCGCACGGTGCACTTCCGCCATCTGATGGTTGCCCAACGGCCTGGACAGGTCGATGCCGCCGATCTCGGCACCAATGATCGGCGTGAGCTTGTCGACGCTGATCGTCTCATAAGGCGCGTCGTTACCCGGCTGATGCTTATAGCGCGGACCGTTGTTGCCGCGCATCGGGTCCATCATGATCGCTCTCCTCCGCTTTTTGTCCCCTCTCTCGCTATGCGGGAGAGGGTCAGGGTGAGGGTGAAGGTGAGGGTGCCGCGGGCACCGCAGCCCTACCCCACCCGCCGCACGTTCCCGCTATGCAGCGGTATTCCGGTTTGCTCGTAGCACACTTTCGCCAGAGCCGCGACGCCGTTCCGGATGGTTTCCTTGGTCGGCATCGCAAAGCATAAACGCAAGTGGGATTTCGAATTGTCCGGGCTGACCGCCCAGGCCGGACCTTCGTTGAAGATGATGCCCGCCTCGGCTGCCGGCTTCAGCAGCGCGCGCGTGTCCACCTGGTCCGGCAGCTTGATCCACAGAAAGATGCCTCCCTTCGGCATCCAGCATTCGGCGGCGCTGCCGAATTCGCGTTCCACCGCCTCCACCAACGCATCCAGCTTGCCCTTCAGCACGCCATTCAGATGCGGCAGGTGCTTGTCGAAATTCTTCGAGAAATATTCCGCGACGATCATCTGATCCAGCGCGCCGGTGCCGCTGTCGCCCTTCAGCGGCAGCAGGCGCGACATGATTTCCCATGGCGCGATGATGTAGCCCAGCCGCAGCGCCGGCGCGAGCGATTTCGAGAACGACCCGAGATGGATCACCGCGCCTGGATCAAGCGCATACAACGCCGGCGGCGCCTCCACGCCCTGCCACAACAGGTCGGCGTAGCATTCATCCTCGAAGATCGGGACGTTGTACTGGTGTGCAAGCCTGAGCAGCGCATGACGCCGGTCGAGCGGCAGAATGCTGGCGGTAGGGTTCTGGATGGTCGGTATCGTGTAGATGAATTTTGGCGTGATGCCTTTGGCCTTCAACTCGGCAAGCTGCCCCGCCAGTGCGTTGACCACGATGCCATCGGCGTCCAGCTTCATGGCCTCGATCTTCGCGCCGATCTTGCGGAAGCGATTCAATGCACCTTGGTAGCAGAACTCCTCGCACAACACGGTGTCGCCTGGATTGATCAGCAGCTTGCTGATCATGTCGATGCCCTGGCCGGAGCCGCTGACGATGGTCACGTCATCGACCGGTGCATCGATACCGCGATGCCGCTTCGACTTGTCGGCCACGAACTGACGCAGACCGGGATAGCCCTGCGGCCCCAGCCCGAGATTGTAGATGGCCAGCTTCGAACCCTCACGGCGCAGCACGGACGCTGCCGCGTCGATCAGGCCCTCGATCGGGATTTGCTCCGGGTCGTTGTTGCCACCGACAAAATAGTATTTCGGGAAAGGGGTCCACCGCGGCGCGGGCGGCTGCACATCGGCGCTGTACAGCTTCGTGTAGTCGAGGGCGGTGGCACTCATGGATCGGCTTCCTCCGATGGTTGCGCCGAAGGCTAGCAAAGCGACCACCGGCCGTCACCGTCCTGGCATCGGCTCGACGTTACTGCGGGTCGGATATGTCCCGGCCTACATGCCATCGCCCAGCCTGCCCGACCATGACGTGAGGGACCGGCGCGCGCAATGACAACGCGCCAGCTCTACGCTTGACCTCGCCGCCACCGCGGGGAATGTTTCGCCATGCGCCGCTCTTCGGCATTCGGCACGATGCTGGCCTTGCTCGCCCTGGTGGCGCAGCTTGCGTTCGCCGCTGTCGTGCCGAATCCCGAGATCGCGCTGGTGCTGCAGGACGACAGCCCGATCTGCCACGCACCTGCCCCACCCGGCACACCGGCGGCACCGACGCACCATCATCGCGTGCCGGATTGCGCGTTCTGCCCGCTCTGCGTCTCCCTCGCGACGCCCGGGATCATCTTGCCCGGCACCGCGCCCGCTCTTCCGCCGCCGCAGGTGGTGGCGTTCCGCCGTGCCGGCCTGCCGCCGCCCGCCACCGCGCCGCCCAGCACCACGTATCTCGCCGCGCAACCGCGCGGTCCGCCCGCCCTGGCCTGAGTTCCCGGTTCGCACCGTGCCGAGGGGCGCCGTACGCGCCCGGCTCATTGCCAGGAGTCCAACATGCCCAGACGCCAAACGCTGGCCGCGATTGCCGCGGCGGTTGTCACGTTCACAACCCACCACGCCTTCGCCCATGCCGTCGCCGGCGCCCGGATCTTCGTCAATACCGACCTGATCGACGATCCCGGCGTCAGCGACGAAGCCAACCTGCCGTTGATTTCACTTACCAGTCCCGACGGCAAGACCTGGGTGACGGATGCGAATCTGGAATACGACAAGACCATCACGCCGAGCCTCGGCTTCGCGGTCGGCACCGACTGGGACTTCATTGCCCATGACATGATGGATGGCGGCAAGACCCATGCGGGATTCGACGACACCTATGTGCAGTTGAAATACCGCTGGATCGTGCTGCCGGAGCATGAGTTCATCAGCGCAGTGGAAGTTACGCAGGTCTTTGGCCGCGCGGGAACCGTCGGCATCGAATCCGGCTACGACACCACGTCCGTTTCGGGCTTTTTCGGCAAGGGCCTGGGCGATATTCCCTGGGCGCCAATCCGTCCCTTCGCGGTCACCGGCGAACTCGATTACAACATGCCCGATACCGGTCCGATGGGCGGCGGCGCCACCACGTACTGGTCGGGCGGCCTGACGCTGCAATACTCGATCCCGTATTTGCAGTCGCAGATTAAGAATGTCGGCATCACCGGCTTCGCTGCCAATCTCACGCCATTGATCGAGCTTGGCTGGAGTTCAACTGCCGGATCATCCGCGGTGCCCGGCATCAGTCCGCCCACCACTCTGCTGCTTGGCACCGGGGCCACCTGGACGGGCACATATCAGGCGATCAACGCCGAGATTCTCTGGCCGCTCAATGGCGCCGCCGGCCACGGGCTCGGCGTGATCGCCCAGTACCACCTGTACTTCGACGATCTGTTCCCCAACACCATCGGCAAGCCGATTTCGGAGTGGTAATCATGACACGTATCGCCAACCTGCTTCTGCCGATGCTGCTGCTTGCGGCGTCGCCGGCCTTCGCCCACGCTTTCCTGAAGAACAGTACCCCGCCGGTGGGCAGCGATGTTCCGGTGTCGCCTAAAGCGGTGATCATCGACTTCACCGAGGGTGTCGAACCGGCCTTCAGCACCATCGAGGTGCAGAACGCGCAGGGCAAACGGGTCGACGACGGCCATCCGCATCTGGTCAACGGCAATCAGGCCAGGCTGGCGGTGAACCTGCCGAAGCTGCCGCCGGGCACCTACAGGGTGACCTGGCACGCCACGTCGGTGGACACACACAAGACCCAGGGCACGTTCCGCTTCACCGTCTCGCCCTGACCGATGGGACCAGAGGCCGTCATCCTGGCCCTGCTGCGCGGCTTCCACCTGGTTGCGCTGGCTTCATTGTTTGGCACGCTGGTCTCGCTGGCGCTGGTTGCGCCGGCGGGACTGCGCGAAGCCGGCACGGCAGCGGCATCCGCGCGGGCGCGGCTGGTCGGGCTGGCCCGATGGTCCGACGCGCTGGCCCTGGCATTGGGCGTCGGCTGGATGCTGCTGGAGACAGCGACCATCGCGGGCGCAACCTCGGTGGGCAGCACATTCGCCGCGCTCGGCACGGTGCTGCGTGAGACGACCTACGGCCACCTGATCCTGGTACGCCTCGCGTTGCTGGTGCTGACCGTGCCGTTCCTTGGTGGGCGTGGCTGGCGTTTGGCCGCCGGGCTGCTGCTTTCGGGGGCGGCGCTGGGCATGCAAGGCTTCATGGGCCATGCCGGAGCCATGGGCGGCGGCGCCGGCAGCATCTTGCTGGCGTCGGAAGCCGTGCACCTGCTGGCGGCTGGCGCGTGGCTTGGCGGGTTGCTGCCATTGTTCCTACTGGCCGGCAGCCTGTCGCCCGCCGCCGCAGCCACGGCGTGCGAGCATTTCACGCCCGTAGGACTGAGCGCCGTGGTGGCAATCGCCTGCACTGCGGCAATACAGGTCCGGCAGTTGATCGGCAGCCTCGCCGCCTTGCTCGGCACCGCCTACGGCCACATCGCCTTGCTCAAACTGGCGATCTTCTTTGTGCTGTTGGTCCTGGCGTGCATCAATCGCCTGGTGCTGACCAGCCGGCTGCGCGATCGCAAGCGGCCGGTCACCCGCACCTTGCTCCGCAGCTCGATCGGCGCCGAGGTGGTCCTCGGCGTCGCGGTGATCGGGGTGGCTGCGTTTCTCGCCTCTAGTACACCAGCGACGCATGAATCGCCGGTCTGGCCGTTCTCCCGCCGCCCCAGCCTGGATTTGCTGGCCGATCCGGCGGTGCGCCTGTTGTTGCTGCGGAGCCTCGCGCCCGCTTTGATTTCCGCGGCGCTGATGGTGGCGAGCCGCTTCTGGCGCCCGATTTTCTGGCCGGCCCTGGCGGGGCTGATTGTCAGCCTCGTGCTGGCCTGGCCCGCGGTCGAGCCGCTGGTGACTGTCGAGGCCTACCCCACCACGTTCGACACCTCACCGACCGATTTTGCCGTCGGCTCCATCACACGCGGCGCAACCTTGTTCGCCGCCGACTGCACCGCGTGCCACGGTCCCGAGGCGCGCGGCAACGGCGCTCTGGCGGCAACGCTGCCGATATCGCCTGCGGATCTGACTGCCCTGCATTTCTGGGCGCATACCGAGGGCGATCTCTTCTGGTACATTGCGCACGGCATCGAAGCGGCGCCCGGCAAGCCAGCGATGCCGGCCTTCGGCGACAAGCTGTCGAGTGGCAACATCTGGGCGACGATCGACTTCCTGAAGGCGAACAACGCCGGTGCCAGCATGCGCGCGACCGGGAAATGGGGCCATCCGATCCCCCTACCCCAATTCGACGCAATTTGCGCCGACGGCTCCGCCATCGACCGCGACGACCTGAGCAATAAGGTCGTGCACATCATCGCGACGGATAAGACCGTGACGCCGCCGCCCGGCCCACCGGGTATCCCGCTGGCCACCATAGTGCTGGCGCACGACAAGTCGGTGAAGCCCGCCGGTACCGGATGCGTGACGGTGGAGCCCGCTGCCTGGAACGCGTTTGCGCTGCTGCTGGGGGAGACGCCTGACGCATTGGCCGGCACCCAGGTGCTGGCTGACCAGAACGGGTGGCTGAGGCTCCGCTGGCGGCCGGGCGAGCCGGGCAATTGGAACCGGACACCGGCGCTGGACGCGGCGATACGCGACATCGCCGCGCATCCATTGGCTGTCACGGCTGGAGGCGGCCATGGCCACCACCATTGATGCGTCCGCTACGGCGCCAGCCGGGCAACCAGGCCTTTAACCCCAAACAGAAAGGGGACACGTCATGCGTTCATTGTTCATTGCTCTGCTGACAGTGCTCCCGGCGGTCGCGCTCGCGGGTCCGATGGGTGTGCAGGTCGTGGATGTCTGGTCGCGCGCCATGCCGGCCGGCGGAACCGGCGTGGTGTATCTCACCGTCACCGACCAGGCGGCGCCCGACACGCTGACCGGGGCAGCCTCACCGGTCGCCGCCTCGGCGGAACTGCACGAAACGATCGACGACAACGGCGTGATGAAGATGCGTCCGGTGGCAAGCCTGCCGGTCGGACCCGGGAAGCCGATCAAGCTGGCACCCGGCGGCTACCACATCATGCTGGTGGGCCTGAAGCAGGCACTGGTCGCCGGCACGTCCTTCCCGGTGACGCTGACCTTCGCCAAGGCCGGGAAGATCACCGCCACTGCGATGGTGCAGGCAGCGGGCGCCACGATGCCAGGGATGGACCACGGCGGCGCGAGCAGCATGGGTAACATGGACGGCGGCAGCATGGGCAACATGAACATGCATGACATGTCGATGGGCGGTTCCGGCTCAAAATGAGCGCCGTCACGCTTGACGGGACCATGCGGCCAGGCCCCGCGCGACGACAAGACGTCTCGCCACACTGAGCGGGGGCCGGGTTTTCACGCAGTCTGCTTGATTTGACGTCCCCGGACCCAGATAGGAAAGTCATTGCGATCCGCGGGAGGAAACCGGGACAATGCCGGCGATACGCATGCTGGGCCATACCGATCAGGGCGGACGCCCCGACGGCGTGCAGGTGATGGTGGCGCGTGGCCACGCCTATGTCGGGCACATGTTCTCGGACGGCATCAGCGTGATCGATGTGGCCGATCCGCGCGCGCCCAGGACTGTCCATTTCATTGCCTGCCCGCCGAACACGCGCGCCAGCCATCTGCAAGTGCATGACGGGCTGATGCTGGCGGTGAACGCGGCGAATGTCTGGGCGCTGCAACGCTATGGCGAGCAGGGGGACTATTTCGGCAAACCGCTGGCCGACAGTTTCAGCAGGCGCGAACGCGAATTTGCCGCGGGAATGCGCATGTTCGATCTCGCCGATCCGGCGTCGCCGCGCGAGATCGGCTTCATGCCGGTGGAAGGCATCGGGCTGCATCGGATCTGGTGGGTGGGTGGGCGCTATGCCTATGCCTCGGTGCATTTCGACGGCTTTACCGATCATATCCTGGCGGTGATCGACATGGCCGATCCGGTGACGCCCGAGATCGTCGGGCGCTGGTGGCTGCCCGGGATGCATCGTGCCGGTGGCGAAACGCCGACCTGGCGCGAGGGCCAGCGCTACGCCCTGCACCACATGATCACGGCCGGCACTATCGGCTATGCGGCGTGGCGCGATGGCGGGCTGACGGTGATGGACCTTGCCGATCCGACGCAGCCTCGATTGCTCGCGCATCGCAACTGGTCGCCGCCCTATGCCGGCGGCACGCATACGCCGTTGCCGCTGCCGGGCCGTGGACTTGCGATGGTCGCCGACGAAGCGACCAGCAATCGCTGCGCCAAAGGCCTTGCGTATATCTGGGTGGTTGACGTGCGCGAGCCATCCAACCCGGTGACCATCGCCACGCTGCCCTCGCCGGAGGGGCAGGATTTTTGCTCCGTCGGCGGAAAATTCGGGCCGCATAATCTGCATGAGAACAGACCGGGAACGTTTCAAAGTGAGGAGCTGATCTTTGCCACCTGGCACAATGCCGGCGTGCGCGTGTTCGACGTGCGGGATGCGTATCGGCCGCAAGAAGTGGCGGGGTTCATACCGCCGGCGCCCCAACGCGTGGTGGACATCCGGCCCGGCGCGGAACGCGTGACTCAGTCCACGGATGTGTTCGTCGCCAGCGACGGCACGATGTACGTGACCGACACCAACGGTGGGATGTCAGTCCTCGCATACGAAGGGTGATCGGAAGACGTGGTGCCGGCGGCCATCGCGGGCTTTCGCGACGCGGTCCACCCCCCCGTCCGCCACCGTCCGCCACCGGCTGATCTGGTATGCAGCCCCGGCCCCGCGTGGCGCGAAAGTCCGGCTGCCGCCCGGATCGCAGCCCGGTTGTAGCCATCTCCGCGAATTCGCGACATAACAGGCAGGGAGGGAGACCATTGCCATGACCGCCACCGCCGCCCGCGCCTGGACCCCGGCCTCCTGGCGCGACTGTCCGATCCGCCAGGTGCCCATCTATCCAGACGGGGAAAAACTCGCCGCGATGGAGGAGCGCGTACGGCGCTACCCGCCGCTGGTGTTCGCCGGCGAAGCACGGCGGCTGAAGGCGCAGCTTGCCCTGGCGGCCGAAGGCAAGGCGCTGGTGCTGCAAGGCGGCGACTGCGCTGAGAGCTTCTCCGATTTTACCGCCAACATCATCCGCGACACGTTCCGCGTGCTGCTGCAGATGTCGGTGGTGCTGACCTTCGGCGCCTCGCTGCCGGTGGTGAAAATCGGCCGCGTTGCGGGGCAGTTCGCCAAGCCGCGGACCTCGGACACCGAGACGCAGGGCGGCGTGACGCTGCCTTCCTATCGCGGCGACATCATCAACGGCCCCGAATTCACCGCCGAGGCACGCACCCCCGATCCCGCCCGCATGGAGTTCGGCTATTTCCAGTCCGCGTCCACGCTGAACCTGCTGCGTGCGTTCGCTTCCGGCGGTTATGCGGATCTGCACGAAGTGCATCGGTGGAATCTGGGATTTGTTGAGCGCTCCCCTCTGGCGGAACGCTATCGCGACCTGGCCGGGCGGATCGACGAGACGCTGGCGTTCATGGCGGCATGCGGCATGACCAGCACCACCACACGCGACATGCGCGAGACAGATTTCTACATCAGCCATGAATCGCTGCTGCTGCCCTACGAGCAAGCGATGGCGCGGGTGGATTCCACGACCGGCGACTGGTACGGCTGCAGCGCGCATTTCCTGTGGATCGGCGATCGCACCCGCCAGCCCGAGGGCGCGCATGTCGAATTCCTGCGCGGCGTGGAGAACCCGATCGGGATCAAGGTCGGGCCGACGCAGAGCGTCGATGAGCTGCTGCAGAATCTGGACATTCTGAATCCGGCGAACGAGCCCGGCCGCATTACGCTGATCAGCCGCATGGGCGCCGACAAGGTGGGCGAGAAGCTGCCGCCGCTGCTGCGCGCCGTGCAGCGGAGCGGGCACAAGGTGGTGTGGATCTGCGATCCGATGCATGGGAACACGATCACCACGGTCGCCAAGCTGAAGACTCGTAATTTCGACTCGATCCTGTCCGAAGTGCGTTCGTTCTTCGACATCCATGAAGCCCAGGGCACCTGGGCCGGCGGCGTGCACGTGGAGATGACCGGACAGGATGTGACGGAATGCACCGGCGGCGCGTTCCGGCTGACGGAAGCGGATTTGACCGAACGGTATGAGACGTTCTGCGATCCGCGGCTGAACGCAGAGCAATCCTTGGAACTGGCGTTCCTGGTGGCGGAGGAATTGAAGCGGCGGCGGTCGGTGCCCGGGTTGCAGGTGGCGGCGCAGTGAAGGTTGGAAATTCATTGCAAGTTGACCACCGGCCGGTCGGGCCGACCCACGATGGGATGAAACTGCGGCGCGCCACGCGTTTTTCGTCATGGCCGGACCTGACGGAAACTTTCTTGCGAGGAGCGAAGCGACGAAGCAATCTGGTTCGGATGGCACACGGCCGGTTCGTGCGCCCCTTGATCGGAATTGCTTCGTCGCTTCGCTCCTCGCAATGACATGGGGGAGGAGCAATCATCGCCATGTCAACCAACGACCTTGCTGCCGATATCGCGGCACGCGCCGACTCCTATTTCAATCGCACGAAGGAGATCGTCGCACGCTTCGGCGACAAGCGCGTCACCTACGCGGTGTTCCTGCGCCGCCCGGTGATCTCGGCGCCGCGGCTGATGACCGAATGGCTGCAGATGGTGGCGGCAGCGCGGGGTACCGCGATCGATGTCGATCTGATGTATCCCGAAGGTTCCTGGGTCGGCGCCGGCGAACCGCTGGTTTACATCACCGGCAGCCTGGTGCAGCTCTCCGATCTTGAAACCATCATGCTGCAAAAGATCGGCCCGGTGTGCGTCGCGGCGCACAATGCGTATCAGATGTGCCTGGCGCTGCCGGATGCCGCATTCCTCGCGATGGAGGCTCGGCACTGCGCCGGCGCCGAGATGCAGGACATGATGGCCTATGGCGCCTCGGTGGGCAGTGCGGCGGCGCGGCGCGAAGGCGCCAAGGGCTTCATCGGCAACGCGAATGACGGCACCGCGCATTGGTTCGGCGCGCCGCATGGCTATGGCACGATGCCGCATTCGCTGATCGGCTATGCCGGATCGACCGTGCGCGCCGCCGAGATGTTCCACGAGACGTTCCCCGACGAACCGATGACGGTGCTGTGCGACTATTTCGGCCACGAGATCACCGATTCGCTCGCGGCCTGCCGGCGGTTTCCGGAACTGGCCGCGAAAGGCCAGCTTTCCTTCCGGTTGGACACGCATGGCGGCCGGTTTGTCGAAGGGCTCGATCCGGCCGAAAGCTATGCCGTGCTGGAACGCCATGCGCCCGGTGCCATCCGGCGTTACCGCAGCGATACCGAGCTGCGCTATCTGGTCGGCACCGGCGTTTCCGCGGCGTCGGTCTGGCATATGCGGGAAGCGCTGAACCGGGCGGGTTATGCCAAGGTGCGCATCGTCGTTTCGTCCGGCTTCGGCGTGGAGAAATGCCGCGTGATGGCGGACGCGCGCACCCCGATCGACGTGGTGGGCACCGGCAGTTTCATTCCGGATTCATGGCACGAGACCTACGCCACGGCCGACATCGTCGAATACGATGGCGTACCCATGGTCAAAATCGGCCGCGAATTCCTGCTCCGCCGCAACGGCGCACGGCGGCGTACCGGCGAGGCCAGCACCATCTGATGGACAGATTGCTGGAGGGCTATCGCCGCTTTCGACGCGATGGCTGGCCGGATCGGCGGCGGTTGTTCGAAACCTTGGCAGAGCATGGCCAGCATCCGCGCGCGCTGGTGCTGTGCTGCGCCGACAGCCGGGTGGACCCGGCGATGATCTTCGATGCTGCCCCGGGCGAGCTGTTTGTGGTGCGTAACGTCGCCAACCTGGTGCCACCCTATGCGCCGGACGAGCGCTATCACGGCACCAGCGCCGCGATCGAATTCGGAATACGCGCGCTGGCCGTGCCGGATCTGGTGGTGATGGGTCACGGGTTGTGCGGCGGCGTACGTGCGTTGTTGCAAGGCCCGCCGCCGGAATTTTCCGACTTCGTGGGCGCGTGGATGGAACTCGCGGCGACGGCGCGCGAACGGGCGATGGCCTGCGCCGATGCGGCGGAACGGCAGCTTGTCGGTGAATTCGAGACGGTAAAGCTATCGCTCGCGAACCTCCTGGGCTTTCCGTGGATCGCCGAACGCGTTAGCCGCGGCGCGTTGCGGTTGCACGGCGCACATTTCGATATCCGGTCCGGTGCGTTGCGCATACTGGGACCGGATGGACAATTCGAAGCGAGCGCGGCGTGATCAGGGCGCTGCATCCCACGCGTTTCGCTGCAGCGACCTATATAGCGGTAAACGCGATGCGCGCCATGCCGAGATTTGCTCCAGGACGGCGCGTCGCTGGTTGATGCCGAACCACGCCACCAACAGCGCGGGAATCAGCGCGCCGGGGATGGTGATATAGGCGAACCAGCCGCGGCAAGTAATACACCGGCGACGATCGGACCGAAGATGGAGCATCGTGAACTCGGCTTGATGCGCGCGCAAATCAGGGCAGCCGCCGCCGAATGCCGTCCACCAGGCGGACCTCGTTGAAATTCATCAGCAGCCCCACGCGCAGGCCGCTGAGCTTCATGTAGGTGTGAAGCTGAGCCTCATGCACGGGATGCAGCACGCGGACCGATTTGATTTCCAGTACCAGCGATTGCTCGACGACGACATCCATCCGCAGATCGCAGTCGAGACAATGACCCTTGTAAACGACCGGAAGCTTTTGCTGCCGGACGAACCCGATCCCGGGCAGGGCAGGTTCCTGGCAGAGGCACTCTTCTTACACCGACTCGATCAGTCCCGGCCCGAGCGTCCTGTGCACCTCGATGGCGCAGCCAATCACCCGCCGCGAGTGCGGGTCCGCATCAATCAATGTCATTCTTCGTGCCTTCGTGGCTTCGTGGTTTTAGAAGATTGGAAGGACGGTAGTTAACAGGGGATGAATGGGGGCAGGGAAGCTCGGGCGGCCTGGTTCGCTTATTGCGCTCTGCCTTGCTTTGTGGGCGGCTGCTTTTTTTCATAAACCACGAAGGCACGAAGCCACGAAGAAGTCGTTCAGACAGTGCTGCGCGCGCGTATCAGGCACAGCGCGCTTGATGACGTTACCCGGCACCTTCGGCATGAGCAAAGTATCTCCGGCGGCGCTCTTCCCGGCAATCCTCGTCGTGTGGACGCATAGATTGTCCCGATCTTTCTCGCCGGAGATTGCTTTGGCGCTTTGCGCCTCGCAATGACATCGCGCGAGCTGCGCATCAATCAATGTCATTCTTCGTGCCTTCGTGGCTTCGTGGTTTTTGAAGATTGGAAGAACGGTGGTTAACGGCGGGTGAATGGGGGCAGGGAAGCGCGGGCAGCCTGATTCGCTTATTGTGCTCTGCCCTGCTTTGTGGGCAGCGGCTTTTTTTCATAAACCACGAAGGCACGAAGCCACGAAGAGATTATCCAATCTGTGCGGGTCGATCAGGATCTGGCTCGCTCGAAGGTGTCCGCTGGGGTGCGTCCGCCGGATGCACTTCAATCCAGAACGCATCGGCGCAGTTCGCCGACTTCCGCCTGAGCGAAAACCGCCGGATCGGCAAGTGCCACGAAAACGCCTCTGCCAACGAGATGGTCGAAATGATTGACCATTGTCGCCCCGTTTGGCCGGGTAAGAGTGACGGTCTTACGTCAAGGCTGCCAATGGCGATCAGCGCTTCGTTCCTGGCAAGAACACCGTGAAAATGCGCAGGCAGATGAATCGTTATAGAACATTCGGATTTTTCTGCCATCGACACAATGGCGATGATGGGCATAACAATCACAGCGCCGCGATGGCTTGCCTCGTTGCTGACTGGCAGTGGGATCAATCGACAGAACAAACGACTTGCTCACGCATCTCGGGCACAGGCGCGGCTGCAACGGAGATGCGCATGCGGAGGTTCCGAGTGTGGCTCCGATATCGAAACCCCGCGCGTACGCATGAATTACGTGGCGTGTTCCACGCTCGCCTGCTGTGGAGCGTCCTCGGGATGCGCCTCAAACCACAACGCATCAGCGCAGAAGTCGATCTCACCAGGCCATTCCAGGCTGCGGCCCCGTTCGCCGATTTTCGCTTGTACAAACACCGCCGGATCAGCGAGCGGTGCGAACACACCCTTGCCAACCAGGTGACCGAAACGATTCGCCGTCGTCGCCCCGTTTGCCCAGGTGAGGGTGAGGGTGTACGTGCCCGGATTGGGCACGGCACGTGTGATGACGTTCTCAAGCACTTTCGGCATATCAGAGCTTCTCCGGCGGCTGTTCTTCCTGGCACTTGAGCCAGTTCAGTGCCAGCGCCTCCTGGTTGTCGCGCGCCCAGGCGAGGATGCGACGCAACCTGGAAGATGGTAGCGCGCCACGGATCACGTCAAGGGTGCTGATGGCAATGAGCACTTCCTGCCCGGCCAGAATGGCGTGAAAGTGCGCCGGCGCATGGTCGTTGTAGAACATTTGGATTTTGATGCCATCGACAATCGCGATGGTGGGCATGACAGCCTCAAAATGGCGGTGCGCGGGTCGCCAGCGAGAAACTAACTAGGCAACGTCATTAATGTTGCCATAAAAATGCTGTTTATCAATGTCTCTGCGGGGAGTATATCTCGGTTCGATCGGTAAGGCGCCGATCCATCAGGGAGGTTAGCACATGGCGATTAATCTCGTGACCCACCGCAAGGGTGGCAAGCCAGAAGATGTCACTGCTGCCACCAAGCAGTTAAAGGCGTTCGTGATGAAGCACGGGGCCGACGACCTACAACTTTCCACCGAAATTGCTGGTCCTGATGCGGGCCAGTGGGTACTTGTGATACGATTTAGAGATTGGGAATCGTATGGCCAAGTGCTTGCCAGGGCGACCGCCGACCCGCAATTCTCTGCCACCTTGGGAGCGCTTGATAAGATTGCCGAAATAACCAGTCGCCGTTTGGTTGCTGGTATAGAGCTATAGAACAACCAGAGTCTGCGCCGATCGTGCCATCAAGTCGGCGTGCGGCCTAGCTCCGGCATCACCGAGAAGCAATGGCTTGCCTCGTGGATGGCGAGCGCGTGGCGCATCAGCGGCTCCGCCTCGCCGAGCCGGTTGGTGCCTTGCAGCAACGAGGCGAGGTTGTTGAGGCGGATCGCGACGGTCGGATGGTCCTTGCCGAGGCTTGCCTCGGCGATGGCGAGCGCGCGGCGATACAGCGGCTCCGCCTCGCCGAGCCGGTTGGTGGCTTGCAGCAACCCGGCGAGGTTGTTGAGGCGGATCGCGACGGTCGGATGGTCCTTGCCGAGGCTTGCCTCGGCGATGGCGAGCGCGCGGCGATACAGCGGCTCCATTGGATCGAGCTCATTGCGGGCGCTCGATACGGCAAGCTGGCGCGTCGCCGCGCGCTATGGGTCTCGGCTGAACAAATACGTGCCGGGCTGTACAGGAATAGTCCAACTCGCACCGCGCCGATGCGAACTCGCTGCTCACCGCCGAGAGGAACACCCGGAACGTGCCGTCTGCCATGGCGCCCGTCCAATTTCGCGACGAAGGCGGGCGTATCACCCGTGCGTTCAGCGATTCAAACGCGTAACATCATAGCCAGGCGGGGAAAACGCGCCCCCCTCGCTTCGCGGCGCAGGCCCGCAAGCGGAGGGGAGCATCGTCTCTCGCCCCGTCGGGGGCCGGTCGCTAGTGCGGCAGTTCCTTGCCTTTCGTCTCGCGCCCGAGGAACATCGCGATGATGCTCAGCAGCGCGAAGCAGCTCATGAACGCGGTCACCTTGTTGAAGCTGCCGAACACGCCGACCAACAGTCCGGCCACCAGCGGGCCGAAGCTGGTGACCACACGGGCGGACCCGGTGGTGAAGCCCACCGCGGTGGAGCGTATATGCGTCGGGAACAGTTCGGGCAGATAGACGGCGAAGCCGGTGAATGTGCCGAATACGAAGAAGCCGAAGATTGGCAGCACCACGGGATAGTATGGCTCATAGCTGGTCAGGCCGAGATACAGCGTCAGCGCGGCGGCGATCGTGCCGACTGCGTACAGGATCACCGTGGGCCTGCGTCCGACGATATCGGCGATGAAGCCGAACGCGATGTAACCCGCGATCCCGCCCAGGCTCCATGTCATAATGCCGTGGCTGACGAAGGGGACGGCGGCGGCGCCCGAGATGCCGCTCTTCTGCACCATCAGCGACAGGATGGTGGGCAGCCAGATATTCGTCGTCCAGATCGCCAGCAGCGAGCCGAGCCCGAACAACAGGCCGACGATGGTGCTGCGGCGATGCTCGCGGGAGAAGAGCTGCAACGGAACGAAGCGCATGAACTGCGTGTCGTCGGTCGCGACCTGCTGGCCGGTGCGGATGGTCTGGCGGCGTTCAGTGACGGCGGCGAAGCGGTCAGGCTCGATGACGCGGCGGCGAATGACGGCGAGCAAGAGCGCCGGAACAACACCGATGAAGAACACGACGCGCCAGCCATAGCCACCCACGAGGCCATAGGCCCAGGCTCCGAGGAACGTGCCGAGCGCGCCGCCGGTCATCATGAAGCCGGCGATCTTGGCGCGGTGGGTCTCGCCCAGAGCCTCGGCGAGCAAGGGAATGCCGACCATCAATTCGGCGCCGGTGCCAAGGCCGGCGATGAAGCGGTAGATGGCAAAGTCCCAGATGCCTTGCGAGATGCCCTGCAGGGCGGTGAATACGCTGTACAGGATGATGCTGGTCGCCAGCGCGCGCACGCGGCCGACATAGTCGGCATAGATGCCGAAAACGAAGCCGCCGAACGCCCAGCCGAGCAATCCCATCATGCTGAGAATGCCGCCATAGGCGCCGATCTGGGCGATGGGCGGGTTGCCGCCGAGAAGCTGCGTCAGGGCGGGACGCAGTACCAGTGAGTAAAGGCCGAAATCGGCGGCATCGAGCGTCCAGCCGAGCCAGACCACGAGAAACACCAGCCACTGGTAGCGGGTGATGGCGCTCAAGCCGCCGACGCGTTGGCCGGCGGCGACCGTGCTATCCATGGATCGTTCTCCCTGCACAGAGGACCTCGCCGATCTTGCCCGGGAGCGCACGCCGTTTAGGAGCGCACGCCGTTTATTGGGGCGCAGTGGGATTGCTCCGCAGCACCCGAATGGCGCCGCGTGGCGGCCACCGGGAGCGGGTCCGGCGTTTGTCCATTATCCGTCGGCAATATTACCGACGGTTGCAGGGTATTCCGGAGGTGTAGACAGGCGTCAAGCGCTTCTTTTCTTGTCGGGAATTCGGGAAACAAGCAATCCCGGCCGCACCGGCTCGGATATCGTGCGGACCGGGATTGCCTGGTTTGCTACGGTCTGGCATCGACCTCGGACGCTGCCGCACCGCCGGTCTCAATCGCCACGGCCACTACGCGCGGTCGATGCGGCAGGAATAGCAGCCACGCCTGGCGTTGTGCGCGTGCAGGAATGCGACGTCGTTACGGCAGAACATGCGGTCGATCACCGATTCCAGATCGGTGCCCTCCGTGACGTCGGCATCGACCATGATCCCCGCCTCGTCGTAGGCGCGCACCGACAGCAGGCGAATGCGCTGCTGCGCCGGAATGTGGTTGAGGAACGATGCGGTCTCGCGCACGCCTTCGCGCACGAAGATCGGGCCGCCGGCACGGTACGGCGATGCCGGTGCGACATGGTGCGGAAAGTGCAGCAGAATCGAGATCTCGCCAGGTTCGGCGTCACGCAGGCTGACCCGGCATGGCGGCATCGACGGCGCCATGTCCGGCGTGGCGATCACGCGGCGCGCACCATGCGTCAGCAGCGCCTCGTCGCTCATGTTGTAAAACTGGAGGAATGGTTCGACCGGCAGGCCG
>Ga0335072_10001305_pt1 | contig 40741 bp, 45 predicted proteins | sample Lox_Sample_21_FD_206725 | JGI IMG/M metagenome (GOLD analysis project Ga0335072, IMG submission 206725) | Soil microbial communities from Loxahatchee National Wildlife Refuge, Florida, United States - Lox_Sample_2.1 | ecosystem: Environmental > Terrestrial > Soil > Wetlands | place: USA... | reverse complement strand
ATTCAGGTCCTAGGGGGGGTGCCGATTCAGGTTCTAGGGGGTGCCGATTCAGGTCCAAGGGGTGCCCATTCGCCCCGGAACGTGGCCCGTTTTAGCTACGGAGGGGGTAAGGTGCCAGAGCAGGCTGTCTCCTGGAGCTAGAACCTGGCATCCCATCCCAAGATGCCGACGCCACCAGCTTGTCCGCGCGAGAATCCGCCAGCTTGCCTAAAAATGATTTGCAACATAACGCACCGACACCTAACAACACATTTCTCTTTGCGCAAGTCCTGCCTGCCACCTCACTGAACGCTTGTGGCGTAGTTTCCAGTTGCAGCGCGCCTAAGTTCCCCGTTACCTGTTCCATACGCTGCGACCGACAAAGCTGCGGTCTTTCCACCCTCAAGACGCTCGACGTTGGCCAGACAGTCTACAATATGTCGTTCGATGCTGCCGTTTCATATCTTCTTACTAACATTGGCACTATCTCATTGGATATATCGTCAGCTTCAAACACAGCGCCGGCTGCAACTGCTCTTCAAGAGCCCTCAGCGTCAGGGCTATGGTTTAAGTGCCGATCAGGCATGGATCACGTGGAATGATCAGAACGTGCTTTGGCTGCCGCCGGAGTATCGTGTCTCTCTCTCTCTCTCTCTAGCTATGTGCGTGCGAAACGCTTGTCTAAGTAGGCACTTGCCACCACGCCACAGCACGCGTGTCCATTGCCACACGTTCGTAACCACAGCATTACTGCATGCGTGCACATTGCTTATCGCATGCGTGTCACAGGCCCAGTGCATACGTGTACCTTGCCACACATGCGCAGCCACAGTATCATCGCACGCGTGTGGCTTGCCTATCATGTGCGTGTACCTTGCATGGAAGAGGATTCGGTAGTGGCAGCTAGGCATTGCTTTCAGCCATTCCTGACACCGACACTCTCAGGTAGATTGAATGATCACTCATTTTTCCCGTGACAGTAGGCATCTCTGAGATACGCGTCGTTGGTGTAGCCGCCGGCAACCACGCTAGGGGGATAGGCTGTATTAGTGCCGTTCTGGCTGACATAAGGGAATGGCAGCTGGGCTGCCCCGCTATCCCCCGAAGCCATGACATACTGAATGACCCGGCGGCTCTCGTCACGGAGAGCGTCCATATCCGCACCAGCATCAATGAGGATACGGAACATTTGCCGGTCCTGGCGGTACGCTGCCATATCTAGAGCGGTGCCACCTCCCGAATTCTCATTCACATCGGCGCCTGCAAGAATCAACGTCTCCAGTAGGTTGACGCGGCGATACTTAACAGCTTCTTGTAATGGGCTTCCATTCTGACGGCTTCCTTTGGCGTTGGGATTCGCTCCAGCCATCAGCAGCACTTCCACTCCTTCTTCGTTGCCTGATCGGATAGCAGCCTGCAAAGCTGTCCCGTACTCGTGGTCACCAATCGCGTCGACCTCCGCACCACGCTTGAGAAGTAATTGTAAGATTTCGTTGTACTTTCGGAAAGCTGCGACGAATATTGGGTGTAGTTCCTTGCCATAGATACCAGATGCTTCTGGTGCGTAGCCAGGGTAGCCATAGAAGCCACTGATACCAAATGCTTCTAGTGGGCCAGGAGCATTGGCATCTGCGCCCTGGTCCAGTAGTGTTTCAACTTCTGCGTGGCTGTTGCGATTCACAGCCAGGAGGAGTTTCTTGTTAAGATCTGCTTGCCGCTTTCTTGCCTGGAGCTGCAGCGCGAATGGAACTGCTGCAGGTTTCGGGAAATCGATCCGGTTGTTCTGTGGGGCCCCTGCCATGGCATATGAGCTCGAGCTGCTGACACCCACTTTGCTAACGGGGGTTGACGCTGCCGTTGTAAGCAGAGCTATCAAATTGCTGAAAATAGGAATACATACTCTGTGGGGAAAGCGCGGAAACAAATTGTTTTACCTTCGTCACCACATCCATGGTCTCGAGGTAGGTTGCAGTTGCAGCATAGATCTGTTGGCGAGCTTTATACTCCTCTAATCTGATATGTCCGAGTCCATGGTAGACATTGAAGCGGTAGTATTGGCGGGCAGCAGCGAGAGCTTGGTTGTCCTTCAGGAAACCCTCCGCGGTCTTTTCTGTTTCCACTAGAATGTCATTGAGGCGCGTCGCTAGTGTGAGCAAGTTCCCTTCAAGACTGCCACCTGGAGCGGAACCAGTGCCAATACTAAGAAATACACGGTCGTCATCAGGCCAAAGATCTCGTGACTCTCGATCAAGAAGCCGTATTGGATTGTTGAATCCTAAAGCGCCATCCACGTAGGTTTGTTTATGTGGACCGATCGCAATAGGCTCAAAAAAGGTAGAAGCCGCGCTCGTCGCTCTTGCCGCCTCCCATATCTTGCAATGTCGCGCCATTGGATTTGGCATTTCGGGGTTGATGTAGGAACGTAGCACAGTATTTGCACTATCTTCTTGGCGGACCACCGAGACAAATCTGGACAGTCGTCAGAGCGTCCGTTACGTTGATAGAGGACTTACATCTTGCAAGAGTCATCTCTTTTGTCGTCGAACTTCTCACTCTGAGGCAACCCCGCACTGTCGATCAACTCTTTGATGTTGGTTTCGAGAGCCTGGGTCGAGAATCTGCCTTTGGCATTGGCAAGGTTGTAGGCCCTCGCAATTGCATTCGGCGATGTGAAGATATCTTCGGAAAATTTCATATATGCCTCTTCACACTGGTCGATGCTCATTCGGAGACGGCCGAGCATTATGGCCAAGAGACCGCCCTAAGTGTATCAGAACTGGCGTCGAAGGCGTGGGGGACGTCTGTGCCTCACAGTGCTGGTCCCACCAATCATATCGAATTCCTGCCATGGGTGAATCACCTCAACTCCGCGTTTGAGTGCCAATTTCTCCATAAGCTCTCGCAAAATCGCGATGGCCGACATTCCGCGCACCCCTCCGCCGTCTGATTCCGTCAGTTTTTATCTTCCTTTAGGCTTTCATTCTTACCAAGAGATAACAGCTTGCGGGTCTCTTTAACAGGACTCTCCATGTTTCAAGGATTTCAATTTTGGTGGTGATGATTTAGGTATGGAGTCGAAAGTGATTTCAAGCTTCGAAAACGACAGAATTGTGTGTGATATGAAAATGGAAAAGAGAGCACGGTATTTGAATCAAGCAGTCTCCTAATAATATGTATCCTGAGCAGGGCAACAAAGACTCCTATAAATAGTACTGGGTAAATGAGCTGTTGCATATGATTAGCATACGTCCTTAATTTATCATTTCGACTTAGATTAATCGTTCTCAAAATAGAGAGAGTCCTAACCCGCACTTGAAGCTGAACAAACAACACAGTCCTACTGGATATTGAACTGATTGAGTTTCCCAAAGCGCCGAGGCGTAAGCCATGCTCAATAATTACCAACAGCAATTGTATCGAGTTATGCACGAGCAGGACTGTGAAACCGTTGCCTTAGCGGGCAGTGGCTGATAACGTGATATTGGATGTGACCAATGAACAAGACTAGGGGGGGGTTATCTCATAAATCAGACCCTCAGAGAGGAATTGGGCGGCGTGGCGGCTGAGTCTCGGTCGGGTAAGACGCGGCGCTAAAGTCATCTCTAAGATCCCTATCTTGATCCGGCTTTGATTGGCTAGATATGTGCGCAAAAGGTGAAGGCGGTTTTGCAACGCACTGTAATGAGTAGAGGTGGGAGACAAGGAAGGGATAGCGGAGCGGCTAGCTGGATATCGCGTATGGGCTGGAGACAAACGGGTCAACTGCTGCCTCCTTCCAAAACGCTTAAATTCTGGCATGCCGCTTCAATTTTGGCCCCTGAGTCTTGGCCACACAAGACTACAACGTTCTGCACCGAGCTCACCTCCCACTCCCCCCCTCCGCCGCCGCCGCTTTTACCAGCACTCACCCCGAGCGCGGATGCGCACGGGGTGAGTGGAGGGTGAGTTGAAGGTGAGTCGAATTGGGGGGCCCCCTTGCCTCGTAATCCACGCGCTCGTCGCTCGAAGCCCAAAATGGCCTCCCTCTAATTATTTTTGGTCGCCTTCTGATGGCTCTTGTCGGGTCACCATGGTGGAGCCACTGGTTTCCTACTTAGAGTCTACGGCCCCTACCGCTGCCTGCGAGATGGCTATCGTATTTCGGTCTGCCGGCTGCGCTTGTTTTACCTGTCGCGTCCTACATCTTCGAGCACTCTCTCCTTCCTCCGCCACTTCCTCCATACTGCTACTGCCATGGTAAGAAAGAAGATCACTGCGGACGAGCTGAGCGCTCGTGCTAAAGCGAATGGCTACCAGAGGGGTGCACATTGAGACAAAGATAGTCTTCGAGACCAGAATAAGCATGTGGACAAGGTCAAGAAGGATCAAGATGCAGCGTTGCATCGTTACGTCCTGTGAGAGAGCTTTTGTCTTCACCCCTCTAAGGCGATTAATACTGGCGTGGCATTTTAGCTGACATCATGAAGAGATGAAGGAGGATGCCCTCCAGAAAGGACTGCCTGTTCCCGACGAGGCTGCTGTACAGGACCAAGTCCTTAAAAAAACACGTGGACGTCCCGGACCTTGCTACCGTGAAAGACTTCCTCCGCTTCCATGCGGCCACGGGCAAGGGGAAGCTCAGGGAGAAAATATCCTGCGACTCGCTCAACACATTTGCGGAGTGGTTCTTTGCCGGCTTCAGCCGTGTTACAGATACTCCGATAAACGACAACGACCGTAGCGAAGTCTACAACGTAAGTACACTCCGCCACATATGCCGAGCTCGTTCTCATTGTCGTTAGTGGGTCCGAAGAGTCTTACCCGACGAAGGTCTCGTGGTTAATTTGAACCGAAAGTTGGACCGGATTTGAATAGATCCTCAATAGTGAACTGGACACTAAAAGAGGTCGCTTGCTTTGGAGAAAAATCGGCGTGGATGCTTAAAAGTTAAGCGGGCAACCTTTCAATTCCTATTCCGTCCCTCTACCAGGGCCAAGGCCGCAACACGTGACCGAAACTCGTCCTGGGAGCAATTCAACCAGGGCCGTTCTTCAGTTATCTGGCGTTAGGTTGCGAAATGTCTTCCCCTTTGAGAGCGACAAGTTACCTTCTACGAATAACTATAGTTAGGTGGAAATGGAGAGCCTAGTTGTTTGCCCCCGAATGGTTCCTACCAATAACCCGCTAGATCATAGCTCCAACAAAGCTCTGTGACTCAGAGTCTTAAAGAGCTCAAGAATGCGTGGTGAGTACACCCCGGTCCCGTCAACCAGACTCCGCCCCTCATCCGCATAGCCAATGTCCAAGAGCAGTAAAATCTGCTCCCCAGCTCATCCTGCTCCAGGTCTAAGAGCTGTGTGAGCTTGGGTGAGCCTAGTCATTTTCCAACCCCTCCACCTCATATACCCGCTCAGTCTTCAGCGCTCTGAGTCCCAGCTTGGTTATCTCCGTTACAATGCCCACCAGGTCCATCGACGTCATAATCTCCCAAACAGTGCCCGCCATCTGGTTCCAGATGTAGTACTTGCTGCCAGACCGAAACATGTACATGGAGTTGACGGACTCTCGGCTGCTGCACATGATCGGTTGGGGCGATTTCAGACCGAAGTCTTTGGCCATATTGTTCCACCGGTAGTTGTAGTTAATCACCTCCTTGTCTGTTGTCCAGCCCTTTGGTGGAATTACCTTGGACCATAGTTAGCAGAATAAACTCGGTATCTAGTCACGGAGAGCACGCACAGTGGTGTTGGGAGGCAGAGAACGTGTAGGAGCCATAGAGGGTTTGGCGAGGCTTCAGTGATCTGTCTGAAGTCGGACATATTTGTAGCAGTGTAGAAGAGGAAGATAGAGGACGTAAGAAATTTCGAAGATTGAGAATGACGACAGTCCGTTAAAGTGTGTGGGTGTTGTCGTCGAGCGTGAGAAAGGCATCAGCCCTTGGGTGCCCATTCCGTCTGTAATTGGCTTGTGCCTAGATACAAACCCATTCTACTTCCACAGTACGTTGCGATCAACCTACCTTCCACTGGCCATGGCAGAGATTCTTCTTCTTCCGTTTAACGGACAGCTAAATCTACGGAACGCCTGTGACTGGAACCGAAACCAAGTATCTTTTTCCTTTAACATGCGCTCGACGCCAAAACGGCTGCTAATAACTGAGATTAGATCTACAATTTTCTTCAAGATGTCGTCAATAATCCTGCCAATTATGGTGTACTCTGGAGCAGAGTAACCGATCTGGCAGACATCAGAGAACATCTCTTGCGGCTCAGGTAAGAATTAAACTCCTCAAGAGGTCCAGTTGCCAGTGCAAGCCTCTGTTCTAACCATGTGGTCTCATAGGCGTGCATCTCATCGGCGTACACCTTATAGGCGTGTACCTCACGGGCATGGGCGTGTACCTCATGAGCGTGTGCCTCACAGGCGTGGCATCTCATGTGGGTGTACCTCATAAACGTGTATCTCACAGGTGTGCACCTCATAGGCGTGCATCTCACGGGCGTGCACCTCATAGGCGTTCATCTCATAGGCGTGCACCTCATGAGCGTGCATCTCACGGGCGTGTATCCCATGGGCGTGTATCTCATGAACATGCATCTCATGGGCGTGTGTGTCCCATAAGCGTGTACTTCATGGGCGTGCATCCCATAGGCGTGCACCTCACGGGCACGCACCTCACGAGCGTACATCTCATGGGCGTGTAACTCATGAGCATGCATCTAATGGGCGTACCTCATGAGCATGCATCTCGTGGGTGTGTCTCATAGGCGTGACCCCATGGGGCATGCATCTCATATGCCTGCACCTCACGGGGCACGCATCTCATAGGCGTGTGGTTTATAGGCGTGTACCTCACGGGCGTGCACGGGGCGATAGGCCGGCGAGGTTAGATACGTATATAGAACTCAACACCACGATACGTACATACGGTTAGCGACAGTGAGGTCATTCGTAGCTACGGTGAGAACGTATCACCAGATGCCTATACATGTGCGCCTACAACTACGTTAGCGACCCCTCATATACGCCACAGCCGAGTTTGTGCCCGGGTGCGATAAGTCCCCAGTTTGTGCCCCCCGATACGTCCCGCATCTGATCCTTTCAGGGCTCATTTTCTGGACCTGCTCCATAGACTGCCCCTATGCATGAGCAGAAGCGAAACTACACCAAATGCTAGCGCGCCGTGTGGTTCTCGCAAGAAGCTGACAATACGAATTGTTCTCAAGAGCTAGCGAAGCTATCTGGGGTCTGGATCTTGCACGGCAGGGTTTCCTGCAGCAGCTGAATCTCTTGTGGATCGTCTCTCACTTTCAGCAGCGTCCTCTTTGGGCCTAGAGAGAGTGAGCGAAGAGAATTGTCACATCTGTAGAGTAACTACCTAGGTACTTGCAGTAGTAGTAAGAAAGCTTACTCCGTACTTGACAAACTAGCGGTGAATTAGGTGCGACAATATCTTAACAGCCTTATCTTTTGGTGGTGTTCAACAGCATCTCGTGATAGAAAAGCATTCACGAGAACACCTCTGTTGTTCTATCATGACGAGGGCTCGACTCGAGGGGAAAGAGCACTGTACACAGTAAAGCTTATTAGTGCCACAGGGGTGGCATTACTCTTGGCTCGGCCTCCCAAAGCCGAAAAGGATGCTGCTGAAAACGAACTGAGACTTTTGCCATCCCTGTAGACATGTTCGTCTACTTCAGGTGTGAAAGTGAGGCCGAGAGCTGAATGATTATGCAAGCCACAGCACACAGTAAAGCTGATTAGTGACACAGGGGTGGCATTTACTCTTGGCTCGGCCTCCCAAACCCTAAAAGGATGCTACTGAAAACGAGCTGAGACTTTTGCCATCCCTGTAGACATGTTTGTCTACTTCAGGTGTGAAAGTGAAGCCGAGAGCCTGTTCAGATAGATTCATGCATCTCTTTATAAGGTTTGCGAAAAAGTTGGGATCTAGGCACCATTTACTATGTGCCTAACCGGCATTTCTTAGTCACACTTTCAAGCACGTTAGCCACTCAATCTTGATACGTAGCTACACCTATCGCTCCAGCTTTCCAGACCCACACTCAGTCCAGAGTCGAAGCGTTCAACCCGTCGCCCCACAACCCCTCGTTACTATTACTTCCATTCGCGTACGGAGGCGTGCTTCAAAAATGCCTGCCTACCCCCTGCAACACGCTAGTCTCACCGCCTCGTGCGGGCAGGGGTCGATTTCAGTGGGTTTTCATGAGGCGGTCATTGCTGGGGGCTCTTACTCTAAACTTTAGGTAGGTGGTTCCCGGGAAGCCGCCCTATTCTGGGGCTTGGCCTCTAAACTTTAGGGGTTGTTGCCCGGGAAGCCGCCCTAAATGGTCTCTAATTTTAGGGGCCAAAAAATTTTCTGCACGAGGTATCGGCTTTGCAGGGGATAGCCTAGGGGCGCCGGAAAGGGTAAATGGATGGAAGACCGACACTGGGAGCGATCTTTGTCAAGGAGACCTAAATGAGAGCGAGGCTGATTGAAACTTTCACAATGCTATACAAATTGTATGGGGAGTTGACAGAGTGCCAGCTGCGATCTCTGAAAAAGCGGCAGAATTCTCTTGGCGACAGGGGGTTGGCAGGCATTTATGAAGCACACCTCCGTAGAAAATCGACCTGCTGCTTAGGCGGGCAGCCAGCAGCCAATCATACGTGATACTACACAGATTAGGCTTCGGCCTGCCCCATTAAGCAAACGGTCCGGGCTAACGGGTTAAATGTTCTAGGTACCCCGGGCTGGCACTCTCTACCTGCTATAACTCTGGGCTAATTTACCTGGAACTCCGCGGGGTTTTGAGGAAAGCTCCAAGGACTTGAAGGAACCCCAAGGAAGGAAAACCTTCATTCATAGACTCGAACGTTCACGTTACCGCCGTCATGATAGCCAGAGTAACAGAACCAACCTTGAGATGCATTAATCAAAGGGCCGGGATCTATCTGCTAACAAAGGGAAACCGAGGTGGGCCAGTAAGGCGTCGCCAGAGCTCTTCTAGGTCTTCTCCCAGCTCCTCTTCCTCATCCTCGAACTCTAAATCTGTAACATACGCAATACTTAGAGACGAGGAACGAGGTCATTTGGGCTGAATTGATCAATGGGACCTGTATCTCCCATAGATGGGTATCTCATAGGCGTGTCTCTTATAGGCGTGTCTCTCATAGGCGTGCATCTCCCATAGATGGCTATCTCCCATAGGCGTGCATCCCTCCCATTGACGGTCATCTCATAGGCGTGTATCTCCTATAGGCGTGCATCCCTCCCATAGACGGCCATCTCATAGGCGTGGCCCTCCCATAGGCGTGCATCTCCCATAAACGGGCATCTCATAGGCGTGCATCTCGTAGGCGTGCATCTCACAGGGTATGCATCCCATAGACGGGCATCCCATATAGGCGCACATCTCCCATAGACCATCTCATAGGCGTGTCTCTCATAGGCGTGCATCTCCCATAGGCCATCTCATAGGCGTGTCTCTTATAGGCGTGCGTCTCCCATAGACGGGCATCTCCCATAGGGCCATCTCAGAGACGTAGCTCTCATACGCGTCCATCTCCCATAGACGGGCATCCCCCATAGGCCATCTCATAGACGTGTCTCTCATAGGCGTGCATCCCTCATAGACAGGCATCCCAGGCATGCATCTCATAGGTGTGCATCTCCCGCGCGCGTCTCTCTCCCGTAAACGGGCATCTCATAAGGTATGCGGGGAAGATCACGTGACCCAATCCGACTTGTTCAGTTTTTGATGCTGATTACAGGGCTGTGCTTAGGGAATTTTTGTGCTACTTTTACGGGCAAAGCGAAGAATTTCAATGTGGTGAATGCAAAGTTGACACTATTGTAACATCTCACTTAGATGGGCGAATTGATCATGTCGAGATTAGAAGACCAGATACTTGAAACATTACTTCATGAGGCTCTTGATGGAGTGGTTGCAAAGGTAAGTGGTCACAAGGGATTTCAGCAGTCATTTACCAGGATATACCGCTCCAACCAGTTAGGCAACGAGTTGAACAGCTGGTTAATAGACCAGGCCGGTGTACAAACAAATATTGATAAGCTGGAGGTTGACCAGCTAGGTAACAGGACAATCTGTTAACTATCGCGGCATGTTAGGGGACGGGCGGAAGAGAAAATCTCACACGTAACGTCGTGGATTGCCATGGGACTCAACGCTACATGCCATGCTATACAGGCCTCAAATACCCAATCTTGACAATCCACGTTGCCGTTTCGTGTTTCTGTGACGACGTTTTTGTCAACATCTCAGAAAACGCTTCCATTAACCACGGCTGCTTTGCTGCTTGGCCATGTATGCTCTGCTTTGACGGCGACTAACTACATCTTGAGATTCGGGGTTGTTTGGGACGCCAGTGACGTCAGTAGAAGGATGAAGCTCTGCAAAGCTACTGGGCCAGCGTATTAGAATATTCGGGCAGGCTGGAGATATATGTAGCAAGTTCACAGCTACTGAAAAGATCATGCTGAAGGGAGGGGTGCTCATCGGATACCATTGGTATGCAAGAAGGCCATGGGCAGGTGTGCTGCGCTGCATTAGGAAGAGTGCAAGGTCTGTGGTCGAAAAGGAACATTCGAGTCCTCTAACTTTGCACTCTCACCTCCTTCGCCACTGCATGACAAAGCTCTACCCTGATCCCAGCCCCAAGCAACACACTGATCCACAGCCTCTGTGTTTCTGAGAGCCGATCATTCTCTGACTTGACCTCCACAAACATGACCTCACCTTCTACCGCACTAGTGGGGACAGCCATGGACCCTCCTCCTCCGCTACCACCGCGGTTCTCCCCGGGCAGCATCCTCCACAAGAACAGATCCGGCACTCCACCACCCCGCGTCGCATACTCCTGCGCCATCGTCAACATGACAACGCCCAGTGCCTCGCCTCGAAAGCACCGCACAATCTCCAGCAGATCTGCCAAGTCGTACTCCTCCCACCGGATGCCCACGACGCACGTCTTGCGATCGAATTCCCGGTCCCAGGTCTCCTTCACCAAGCGCTCAGCCGCGCCGTTGCCAATCTCCACAAGGCGGCGATTGACCTCTGAAATCCTGGCACCGTAGAACGCGTCCGTGTGGAGGTCCAGCGGGCACGTCTGGTAGGCGGTCTGGAACACATTTGGGACGTATGCAAAGAGGATATCGTAGAAGAGTAGCCCGAAGAGCATTCTCAAGATCCCACCTTCCGAGTGGTAACCCTTCCAACCCTGCTTCTTTCTGTACCATGACAGACACATCGCTTCAACGCTCACATACTCGCCGGTGTCAAGTTCATCGACCCAGATCGTCTTTTCCCCTCTCCTTGATCCACTGAAAGCAGCCTGAGGCTCACTATCTCTCCTCACAACACTGCCCTTCCGACTGCTCGTCAGCGTATCGTCCTTCTCAATTCTGATTCCCATGACATCTCTCTCTATGGCTTTGCTTAAGCTCACGTGTCCAAAGTCGTGTTGCTCCCTTACTGGCAGCTTTAACTGCTTCTCCAATTTTTTAATCCTCTTCTGTAAATCATAATGATAAATGACGTGACATTCCTTGTCCTCCAAGCCCTCCTCACACGTCCGCAACGCGACTCTTTTCCAGTGCTTCTTCCTCGCCTCTTCAGCCTTGTCTCCGGCAGGTTTCAGCGCCCACATATAATGCTCCTCTACCAGTGCCTTTCTCTGATACCATGCCCCACGACGCCCACCATGGAACAGCCGTTGCTCCAACAGGTCGCACAAAACCCCATGCTCGCGCAGGTGCTCCTTGAACTGGCCCAAAGGATGTAACCCCTTATGTATGATACGCGTATAGACCCATGCTGGATTGAAGCGTCGCAAATACGCACCCTCACCACTTTCATAGATTCTATCTTCCTTCGCTTGCTCTTCTGCGAGGAGGACCCGCCATCTCGGATATACTTCTTCGAAGATCGCCTTCACTTCTTCAAGGCCCTTTCGTCCGGGCGTTCCATTGAATTCTAGGATTGAGTCGACGCGGAATTGGACGCGGAGACTGGCTTCGAATTCTAATAGGAGAACTCTGGAAGGGAAGATGGTGGTGCTCCGACATACAATGTATTCTGGAAAGTTTCGCCTGGATATTTTGGCGAGAATGAGCGTGGTTAGCGATTTTTCCGTCCATTCGGTGCTGCGGTAGAAGACAAGGTGGACGCGCTCGAAAAGCTTTAGCGGTGCGAGCGAGAGGCGGATGCAGCGACCTGTGACGTTGTCGAGAATCTTGCGTGTGAAGTGGGCGTCACGATTTGCCCTTAGGTTCGTCCGCGAGAGCGAGGAGGGTGTCAAGGTCCCGTCGGCATTGGCCTCTCTGTCGGCGGTCGATCCACCTTCCGAAATGGCGGACGCAGTCGACTTTTCGGTTTCAGATCTGCGGAGGGTCTGAAAGTCAAGGCCGCTTTGCTTGCTGCTTGTTTGACGCAGGGCGATTAAGAGTTCTTTTTTGTTCTTGCCGTAAACTCTGGCTTCTTTCGCGAGGCTCTTGAGCTCGTCCAGGAGGAGAAGACTGCTGGCTTCGTCGAGCGTGGTGATGTGCTCGGAGGAGCATTCTGCAAACTTGAATGTTTCGCCGAGAGTTGTTCCTTCAGGTGGTTCTAGCTCCCCTGGATCGGTTCGCACGGGATGAGATGTGGTGGGCAGTTTTCTCTCTTTCTGGAGGTCCACAATGGCGGCGTCCAAATCAGCGATGTCATCGTAGTAGCCTAGCTTGCTGATTCGATGCCATGCGCTCGTCTTGCGCAGGAAGAGACGGACGTAGAGGTATTGCGATTCGTAGCTGAGGTTCTTCCATTGCAGAAACAAGTTCAACTCTGCTTCGTCGAACAAATGCCCCTCCTCTTCGAGCACCGTTTCTAGCGCGAGATTGAAAGCGTCCACATAAATTGAACTGCGGCCTTTCTCCCAGTGGCCGTTTCCCAGTCTCTCTTTTAGAGTCAGCTCACTTGATTTATATGCTTCGTACTCTGCAATGGCTTCCTTGTCCGTCTTTACGGCTGGCAGAGATGATTCGAGCGCAGTCTGACTGCTAGGCAATTGGACTCCTCCATCGTCATCACCATCATCGCCAGAGTCAGGAATATGGGTTCGACTTGGGTAAGGGGGAGGTTGTGCACGACTTGCATTCTCATCATCAGATGTCTCGGGGCTATGGTTAGTGTCGAGGCACTTCAAGCGCTTCGATGCTGGGGTAGGGAAGTCGTCATCGAAATTCGCAGATGGAGGATGCTTGATCTTCTCGCCTAAGAGCTTGTTGTGTAGCGAAGGAGACTTTGTCTTCAGAGCCATTAGTACAAATGCATGCAGCCTTAGAACAAAGCAGATATGCGGAAGACCGAACAGCGCCTCCACGCAGTGGGGGCAACCGTAAAACCCTACATTGGGGGGCCTGTGCCGCCAGGTAGACACGTGTTGACGCGAAAGCGGGACGCTGTCACGGGGGGATGCGAAGCTGATCTCTTGAGAGCAAGCAGGGAATAGCTGCAGACCCCTGCCTCGCATTTGGAAGTAGTGCGCTTGGCGAAATCTACTGTGGATGGGCCAAAAAGTAATGAGAATATTTACATTTTATTTGACTGTCTATGGCCCTTTCGTAAACTAGCTAGAGGGCGCCAGTGGACCAAGATCTTCGCTTGAGCTATGCATCGCTTCGTGTATGCATGTCTCCAAAGTATGAACATGAAAAAGAAGTGGGTAGTGTCCCAAATGCCGGTTTCCTGGCATCCTCTCCCAATGCATTTCCGCGGTGCTATGCAATCGCAAAACTCAGCCCCAAAATTCACCGTTGCACTCCCGAGTCGATGTTGACGGTCAAGCTTTGACAGTCGTGGGCTTTCCAAATGGTAGACCTCCCCAACTCTTGCCTCCCGGTAGCTTGATCCTTCCGAAGTTTGGATCAACTCTTCCGAAATTTGGATCAAGGTCTCCAATGATCTTAAGCACATTTCTAGCTCTCAGATACGGCAATGGCGCAGAGGCTTCTTTCAAGCCGACACCAGATTCTAGACTAGAAGACATCCTCTTGTTGACTTCCGCTTGTTCGCTGCCTGGCAGGGGTAGAGCCTTGGAGAGCACTTCGTATGCTGCAAGGGTGAAGCCAAACTGTGGTGACGATCGAAGAATCCTTGCAGGCCCACCTTTGAAGAAGGCTTTGAAGCCTTCCTGCTGGAAGATAGTCTTTGCGCAGTTCACCAATCCGGTATATGTCGCCTCTCCTTTGCGTGCTTCAACTTGCAGTCGCGTCTTGATAACATCGGCAGGAGTGGTGAAGTAGGCAGCTGGCATACCGGCGATTGCACCAGCTGATAGTAGTTGTAGCACACCTAGTTGCTTTGTTGGAGATTCGCCGAACATGTCTCTCTTAAGGTGATTGTAGGTCGGGAAGTAAATCATCGAAAATGGGACGTCTCGAAGAAGGCAGGCGCTGGCACCTTTGTACAAACCGAGGATACCGAGATTGCGGATGATCCACGCGGCAGAGCGTTTGGGCACGTCAGACTTCTTGGCTAGCTCGCCCTGCACCTGTAGCCGAATTTTGACGATTTCGAGAGGATTTGTGAAGATCTAAAGGCTGTCAGTGAGTTGCAAGACGGGGTTGGAACGATAGGTCTTACCACTTGACAAGCACCAGCGGACCCACCCGCGAGCATCTCTTGCCATAGCTTGATCTGGCCGGTCTCCTTGTTTGTGAATGAATCCCTCACGAGCTGATTGACGGTGAGCTTGATGGCCTTTTCCGGTGCAACACCAACCAGCTGTGGAAGCACGCCGGCGTAGAGTCCTCTGATACCTTCGTTGCGGACCACCTTCTTGGCACAGTCGATGCTGTTTTTGTACAGCTGGGCATCACCAGGCTTGCGGGACGTCCTCTGATTTTGCATTCGAGTCTTCACTAAGTCGATAGGATACACCATGAACGCACCAAAAGCACCACTGATGCTGCCTAGGGCGAAATGGTGTACTGATTCCAGAGCACTATGCAGGAATCTTGTTGATAATGAAACAGCCTCGTCAGCCGCCGCTGTCACTGCTCCCAGGGCCTGGCCGGCGGTCTGCCAGCTTGCGTCAACCACCTTGGCGAAATCTGAAAGTCCTAAGCGGCCTGAAGGCGTGTCCAGACCTGCGAAATGGAATAGAATGTCGGCCTCCATCGGGGTGTAGAGAGAGAATCTGGTAAGCCTGGCGGCTTCATTAAGAAAGTCCGTTCTCGTGATTCGGCCATCGTGTGATTTCAATATCGCATTTCGAATGATGAGATCAATTAAATCCATCTCTCGGATGACATTTTGGAAAGCTCTGACATTCGCATAAGAGATCTTGCTGCCAGAGGTGATCGTACATAGCGTAGGGAGATTCTCAAGAAGGTGGTCGGAAAGCTTGTGGCTGGCCGTCGCTCGAATGATGCGTTCAAAGTCCTCTGGTTCGATGTAGCCCTCCCCATTCTTGTCAAAGGCGTGAAATGCCTGACGAACTCTCTCGCCCTGCAGGCCTCTCATCATCTGCGCAAACTGGTCGTACGCGATCTCATGTCTGTGCTTTTTGCCCCCGAGGTACAGAGAAGCCCAGTCTGAGTTGAAGTCAAAGGGTATGCTATCGGGCGCTCTACCTTCGTCGTACATCTTCTGGAAGACGTCTGACTTTATTTTTCCAGTTCCATCGACGTCAAATAGACGAAAGGCAATCTCATACTCGGCATCAGGTTTGGCTAGGAGGTTGTCGAAAATGGTCCAGTCGGAGATGGAGACTTTGCCCGTCTTTCGCCGGTCTGCTACGTTGAAAAGCAGCCGGTACTGGTCACGCTTGATTTTGTGCTACAAGCAACGAAGAGTTAGTGTGCTATGATTTGCGATGGTAGGGTTGGAGGTCGGGCTGCGCAATAGAGGACTCCAGACTTACATAGTCTTGATCTGGTGGCGCAATCGCGTTGACAAATTCTTCTTCACCCATGTAGAGTTCATCAGTCTCTTCATCTCGTCTTGCGTGTTTGAGAAAGGTCGTGCGGGACGATGGCGACAACTCTTCTGGCTGTGACGTGCCGAGCAGCGACTCCTTGACGGTTTCTGCCACGGTCGCCATGACCAATTGACAAAGTGGTAGGAGACCGGTGACGCCGAGGTAATGATGTGCGTATCTATGTCCCAGACAGAGGTTAGGTATGACTGAACAGGAATTGTTGTCTACCTTCGCGAGTGAAGCGGTGACTACAGCGACAAGGGGGCTCGGGGGAGAAGCTGGTGATGCCGCGCAGCTTCCAAAGAAGTGATATCTAAAGCACGCAGGCCTAGTTGGAGAGGATGAATGGCGTTACCATCTTGTAATGAGTGGATTGGAGGGGCAGGCAGGATATGCACAAAAGCTGAGATCAGGTCATGAGGTCGACGGGCGAGGGCTCTTTCTTTTGCGGCGCCTTGTTCAAATACGTAGAAGCTCTCCCAAAAAAAAAAAAAAAATATAGCTATCGCGGCAAAAAACGGCACTCTGGCGCTTTTTAGGCCGAATCCCGCACGACGGAGCTTGGCACGTTTCGCAAGCTGAAAGGTCATTACTATTCATGAATGTGTTCTAGTTATACAGTAGGGTCGTCTAATAACAGTGCTCGTGGCCCACTTGCCCCGTGCAGACGACATCATGCGAGCAAACAGCAAAGTTTCGTAAAGTCAATGCCAAAAGGCACATGTTGCTGCCGACGGCATTGATCATTAGTATGAAGGTAAGTTTTCGATCGGTGGACGAAGGACTGTATCATGCCAGGGCGGCAATGAGCTTCCACCACCGTTTCCTAGACGACCGCCGCCGTCCACTTGCAGGGAAATGCCACTGTCTTCGTTGTTGTCATGTTCTTCCTGGTCATGGGCACGATCATGAGAATACCAATTCTCATTGTCGCTTGAGTTGAAGTTGCCCATTTTGGAAGTGTTGCTAATGTTGGAACGATTGCGACGGTGGTTTGCTGCTCGGTTCTGTAGCCCCTTCAAGCCTTGTTGCATACACTAAAGGCGGTTAGCGTTGGGGCAAGATCATATCAACTAGGCTCTTCACGTACAGCTTTCTCAACGTGCTCCCATTTCTCTCCTAGCCTATCAGCCAAGGGTCCCCAGATCTGTTCCCTCATCTGCCGGTAGTTGACGGCAAGGCTCTGGAGTCTGCTCTCGTCCCAGTCCGTACTCCGTCTTTTGGTCATTAGACGTTCGTGCCGTTTTCGACATGCATTGGCGCTTTTTCCGGGGAAGTGCTTTTCTTGGATTTGAGCCCAGCCGAATCCTCGAGTTCGGCAGTCACACAAGATCTCGTCTTCCTCGGTTGTCCATGGTCCGTTTTGTGCTAGCTGAGGCGATGGGCTCGGATGTGTCGGGTTGTGAGGCGTGGGGGGCATTTGGTTCATCATGTCTGGAAGCGGCATTAATGTGGGCTGGCCAGAGTATGAGTAACCCGAGGTCCAGTCATTCGAAGTGTGGGGCGCCATGGTAGAGGGGTGAAAGTAGGCCACCTGAGAGGCCATCTTGGATGTTGTAGAGAGCGGATATGGTGCTACTCTGGTGGTCTTGCGCGCTATAGGCTGCTTTGGCATAGCAAGGCTAGACCCAGCATACGTAATGCGCTTCGTCAAAGGTCGAAAGGGACAGGGTCCAGTATTGTGAAGGAGGAAGTCTAACCACAGAAAACCATTACAGTGCAGTACCAGCCTGATAGCGAGCGTGGGTTCAAAGACGTAAGGAGATGAAATATGAACCTTGCGGCAGATGTAGGAGTTGATATCAACTCATTCGCCTCCGCTGCATCTCAACAAACACAGCCGGTGTTGGCTCAAGTTATAAGAAGTCGTTTCGCGAAGCGTCCTGAAGATTAAATGAAACTTGCGGCGTCAAATCCTCAAACATCAAAAAACGCGGGTAGGATCACCGGAATAGAGACTCTTACGCAGGGGTTCGCCAGCGCGCCAGCCTCAGGTCTCTCTGACAGTTTCACGCTGCAGCAAACGATTGTCACAGGTGATGAAGGGCCCGGCGAGATTGGACGAAGAGCTAGTTTGAAGTTCGATGGCGGGAGAGGTGAATCGAAACGAGTTGAGAGATATCTGGCCTTGCTGATTCCGGCAACGCCATATTCTATATTGGGGACGCATGGAGGTCAGAGCCTGCTAAAATTGCATGCGTTGGCGGCTATTGAAGCAGCAACATCCGCGAGGGTTTCGCGCACATGTCCTCAAGACTAAACTAACTGGTTAGTTCAGGTCGCTGGTGCCTCGATGACCAGCGTCGATCCACCTTACGACCCAGTTTGAGGGCAGAGAGCCGATTCGAATCGCTTCACCACTAGTAAATTCCCCGAGATCTAACATCAAGTGGGCAACACCTCCGCGTATCCCCACGACATTGTCCAATCACGCTGTACGCTGGGATCAACAGGGCACGAAGACACTCTTCGTTGGCCTTTTCCTTTGGCCGGACCAATGCATGATCAAGCAGGAAGAGTGTGCAAGCAAAGCCTGCAGCATCTCGAACAAGTAATTGTCTTACGATGGCAATGAAAGTAGTGAGTGTCTTTTTTTGAAACCACAGATCTAAGCGCCGTAATCGACAGGGCCCTTAACCGCTTTGGGTTCAGTGGTCCCAAGCCAATTGGCCCTGACCCTCAATCCAGCGGCTAATTGTACTTTCTACCCGTTGTCCACTTGCCCGCGTAGAGTTATCAGAAGAGGCTCTTGCCAGCCACGGGTGCAAAAATAGAACATGTGGACCCCCAGCGGCTGCGTCCTGCAAGCCAATCTCCCATACCACCCGAGCAAAGCAGCGAACATCAATAGCGAGCCATGCCCGCCTTTTTGACTTGCGCTGGAACTGCTCTGCTGCAAGGCTGAAAGACATCCCATACAGAAGCCGGCAGAAGCCGGCAGAAACCCTGCAGCGCCCGGTCTCATGCACAGATCTATATGGACGCACCTTGGGGCCGCTAAGCTGTGCTCCCTATCCCGCCAATAGTCATCCAAGCGGCGAGATACCCTCAAGCAGGTGAGCCAGATTTAGCAGGATGTGAGCTCTCTCCCTAGTCCCGAGAATCATCAAGTTGAATTTTCCGTCAAGATGCATCAGCTGATAGACTCGTCGCCCCCCCCTTTTCAGTAGACTAGGCGGGCAACCCTGGGTTGAAGCACCTGATCGATCAAACCGGAAGCGAAATAAAAGCCTGAAGTGTATTTTGTTTGCTTCTATTTTTACAAGTCCCCTTTTAATCCCCTTCTCTTACTCCTTCCGTTTCTTCACTATCTCCTCTACGTTCTCTCCAAAAATATGCCTCCGATATGTCAAACACTCATGCGGCCAAACCTGGACCGAATCCATCGAGCCTCTTGGCTGCCCATGCTGGCGCTGCCTTGGCGAGCCTTCCCCCCAAGCTCCTCTCCTATCATCTCCTCCATCGTGTGGAGTTCTTTGGCGATCACCAAACTCCCAATGTGACAGCTCCAGCCACTCGTTGGCAGAACCAGGACTGCATCGCCTAATGCCCAGCCGTCCCTCTTCGTAGAAGTCTTCGACTCAAGAGACATGAATCGTCCTCGTTTGTCCCTTCAGCCCAAGTCCAAGTGCCGACCCCAGGGCAGGTCCAAAGCACAAGGAACTAGACACTAACAACCTCTCAATCCACAGCTCCAATCCCCTCTTCTAGCACTAGCTCCACACGTACCGGACGGCATCCTCTACCACAACCACCACAGTTCCAGCGTAGCTGTGCTAGGCTTTGACATCTAACATTGGTGGTTCCGACTTCAGTGCCACCTATAGGAGATGCAGTAGATGTAGCGGAAGCTCCCCTCCTAACAACAGAACATTAGTGCCCACGAATGATGAGACGGAGAAGAACAGAAACAAACCCCACCGATCTCCAGACGTTGCCGCTGCGTGCATGTCAAGGGCAGCAAAGATCGCATGTCTCCAGCCTATAGCCCCGCTCGGACAACCGGACAAGGACACGGACACGGCATAAAGTCGAGATTGCATTCACGCCTTCCTTGATGTCTGATTGGGCCCCAGTGCGGTGGTTGCGCGCATAACGATGTAGAGTAGCCACATGACGGACCAAAAATAGCTCCAACGAGCAAAAGGTTGTAAACCAGAACCCCTTTTTGCTTCAGGCCCCACATCCAACTCTCTTATTGCTCATTTGTATTACTCGTAATGTGTCACAATGAGGCCACGGGCGAAGAACACCACCCAGCGAGGATGGGGTCCATGTAGAATTATCATTCAAGGGAAGAATCATTTGTGCAAAATGCGACAGCGAGGTCCATTTCATTAAGGAATGTATCCCATCTGTTATATATCTATCTGGAAGGTAGCTTCAAAAAGGCCTTCCTGTCCACAAATGTCATCCAGCCATTGTACATATATACACGAAAGCCTAGTCTGAGGCCACAGATGTTGGGTCATCAATCGGTCATCGTAAGCTCCAAACAGTCCGCAACAAGCTCCTCTTCATCCCGAACAGCGTCGACTCGGAGCGGCGGCGGCGGCGATGACAGTAGCCATGAGACGAAAGTGAGGTCATTCCAAGGAAAACCATGTGCCACAGTGGGCAGTGTCAGTGTCGACACGGAGTGATTGGTGAGTGGTAGAGCGCTGGCCCTTGCCCATCAATGTTGACTTGAATGCGTTTCCTTTCATCTCCTGCCCCACCTTCTCTCGTCGCGGGACATCTTAGCCTTGTCACCTCCGCAGCTACCGTAATAGCTTTCTCCGTCCTCACAGTCCTCTGCCTCTATTGGAGTAATGGCATAGACGGTGGGCTCTTCTCTGAATTGCAGTCTCCGTCTTTGGCTCTGGGCCATGCGTGAAGCGCTACCGCTCTCGCTCTTCTTCAAGATACTCTTGCTTGAGGAGTAGTTCTTGTAGGAAAAGCTTGGTTGCTGGAACGTCGAGTAGCCACGCTGGTTGAGGCGTGTGTTGCGAGCCGTGGGGCTGATTGGTGATGGGGAGACTGGCGAGCGGACCATAGCGACTGGAGAGGGGAGATTGAGCGAGAGTGAGGGCCGAGCGGAGGTGGTGGAGATGGCGAGGGAGAGCTTTGGCTTCATGGATCGTGAGGCAAGCATGGTTGCTGAGTTGACTTGATTGATTGTGAGGTTGTGGTGTAGGTTGATGGACTTTGATCAACGTGTGTTTAGGACAGATTAACTGTAGTATGGATGTTGGTCGGATCGTCTCTTCGTTCAACGAGGAGAGATTATCGAAGGTGGTTTTATCCCAGATAAGACAATGATGAGTAGAGGGCAAGCAAGCTTTCGATTGGACCAGCCAATACGTGGAGCAAGACGGAAATAGATTGCAAAGGAAAAAGAGTAATAATGGAAATGCTAGCAGATGTCAAAACGGACACTGTTGGAAGACAGAAAATGAAGTGGAGGCCCAGAGCGTCTATATAGACGCTGGCCGTTCTCTGACCTCTGGAGGAGAAAGGTGGTGGGGGAATGGAAGTGGTCGAAGCTAGGGCACAGACCGAGCGGACGGGCCGGGAGGGCAGCTGCCAGGGCCAATCATCCCCGACGTTTCGCGCCCATCAGAAACCCAACCCCCCCTCCATCACAACCTATCACCAACACGGGCCTGCATGTCGCCCAATCGAAAGCGAGCAGCTGCTGCATGACTGCTACTTAGAAATGCCAAGAGCCTGACCGCCTGCAAACCAGACTGTCAAGCACGTTGTGATATGCAGCATGAATCAATATCACCTACATGGTAGCAAAAACCCAGCACGTTGCATCATGCTGAAAGAAGACCTTAACGCTCTGAAACTTGGAAGCATATTGGGTACGTATGCGACTGAATTTCCATCTGTCCAGATCTTACATAAGAGTCCGAGACCTGGTCCTGTGAAGAAAGTCCATCATGCGCTGACAAGACTAGCTAGCACGAGCCAACAGTACTAACCCTTCCCTAAGTGAGGCGGCAATACGAATGTTGGTGACCTACAGTAGACAGTGCACTTCCCTGTCTTACTTTTCCATGCAGGATAGCTGTCCACCGCGAGTGACAAACAGGTGATCAAGCTGCTTGATTGCCAAGAGGGGATAACCTGGGCGTCTGTGACTTCCAACACAATTTGGGCGAATCGCTCAATTTCTGCCTAGTATGTGTATGAACACGTGTGCTGTTGATTCTCGACCGCAAAGAGCAAGTGTATTGTCCTTGCGGTAGAATCGGCCAAAGCGTTTCACACTCCTGCCTAGAGAACAGCTTTGAACACTTTCAGACAAACCGGCGAACTTTCGATGGAGTGTTGTATGTCAACGATCTCCGAGCTCCACAGCCCGTAGATGATACGATCATTTGAGGTACAGTATTAGAACGCTGGACGTGCTCCTCAAGCCGTGTGTAAGACTCCAAAGTTTTAGACGTATCTATCATGATCTTGCGAAGTCTTTGTGCAACTTGTCCTTGAGGTTGAGGCGAGCCCCATACACACGTCATAGCCTTCCATGTAGATGACTGTTCGACGAATGGCACAATAGATCACCTATAATGCCACGTCACAGAGTTGGATATCTCACTGCGTCGGAAAGCAGAGGTAAAAATCTCACGGCTGCCAAAATATAGACAACGGGTGCAGGTTTTGTCCTGTCGCTGGTGCTGGAGACTGGGTTCAATCGCACTTACACCCAATACACGGTATCTGTGATGCGGTTTAGCATTACCGGGGGGAAGGGTTGGAGCCATACCTTAAAGCAGTTCCCCCCAGAGCGCTGAATACGTCCTGCCGTCGTCGAAGAAGGCTCTTATCAACGGCTCATTAGATAAGTCTGTGGCCATGGTCGGAGGGCCAAGGGTGAACCGTCAAGGCGAAGTTACAGAACGGCGACTAGAAGTAATGGTCGATCGAAGAGTTGTTCTGTATGTTGAACCGATGATCTACTACAGGCGAGTCAAGGCGAGCAGACGCGAGTCATTTGAATTCGAAAGCTAATTGTGGGCATGGTATAACCAGCCGTTTTGTCGACATCGAAGTCGTTTGAGCATTTGCCGACAAGGCGAAAACTGACTATCGAGGGCTGAAACAATTTGCTGACCATTGACTAACCGAATTGCCGAAATTGTTGCACGTTCATGACCGCCGACTCGAATAGTAGAGAATGAGAAGGAAATCCAGCTCGCACTCGATGCAATACATGTCGCAAGTGATGCGCTTCCCGCAATCGCTGACGTTGACTTTTTGTGATGGGAAGAAAGCCGAGCACTTTTCGTGTCTGAAGCAGTCTCCAGTTTCCAGACAAGACGCCTAAACAATCTGGGAATACATGTGGGGGGAATCGAAAGCGTCTTGTTGCAGGGAATATTGTGAGGCCGAAAAGAATCGTCAAGGTAGTGGACAAAGCTACTCGGCGTACGTTTCCCATCAATTACCAGAGTGAGTGCCACGAGAATGTGTCCACAGCCTCGTCGTATACTTGAGGTTCAGATGACACCGTTCAATCGCGCGTCGACATGTTGATAGAACCTACCTACCTCCGTAACGATCGTCGCGGCTGGCATAGTCTCGGCCGCTACCTGCGTAAGGCTCACGTGGTTCGTCTCGAGAAGAAGCAGTAAAGCCGGCACGGTCATCAGCGCGATCGTAATAGCCACTGCCGCCACCTCGACGTTCACCGCCTCGGTCACCGCCGCGATCACCACGGCCTCCATATCGGTCATCGCGTCCACCACTCTCGTAACGATCAATGTTTCGAGAGCGATAGTTGTCGTCACGGTCACGCCCGCCGCCATAGCCGCGTCTATCGTAATCATCGTAGCGAGAGCCGCCGCGATAGTCGTCACGACGACCGCCATAGCCACCACGACGATCTCCATAGCGATCACCGTATCGGCCGGCGCCACGTCTGTCACCGCCGAAGTCACCTATTATTGTCAGAGTTTTTGTGGAATCAAGCTGTGAATTAGGCTGGCTTACCTCGCTTGGGAGGGCCGAAGTATTTGCCAGGTGTAGGAGTTCGAGGACGAGCACGGCGAGCCTTTTCAATGCTCAGAGTGCGACCTTCGATAACTTCACCCTGCAGTCCCTCTTTTGCAGCATCAGCTTGTTCAGAAGTGACCATCTTAACGAAGCCGAAGCCACGAGATTCTTTGGTATGAGGATCCAACATGATAGAGCAGCTTTCGACCTCGCCGTATTTGTCGAAGAGGCGAGAAACGTCGGATTCGGAGAGACGAGGATGTATACCAGTGACGAAGAGGTTTGAGCCAGTATTGACTGCACCCTCGTCCTCAGCGTCCTTCATGCGGGTGTCGGAGGCTGGTGGAGGACTGGAAGGCATCAGCGAGGCTGATTGAAAACATCTTCTGATTTTCGCGACTCACGCTCTATCGCGGCCGTTGGGCGAGCGGCTTCGATTTCTCTCTTCTCGGTCACCACGTGGAGACGCAGATCTGTCACGGTGATCGAAGCTGCGCTCATCTAGGAACCCATTTGGTCAGTACTACTTGTTCATGAAATAGGAGTCCTGCTTTCGAGCGACCCTGCCAGGGAAGCGTTCTGGAATGAGAGGCATGATTACCTTCATTCCGCGTGAAGGTGTCATCAAAGTCGGCCATTGTGAATTAAGCTGAGCTCAGATGTTGGAAGGAAGATATAGAAGTAGGTGAAGAAGGGGCGAAAAGGCGACGGCACGACTGGATGTTCGGGGGCCAAAGAGCAATATCAACAAAAAGACCGGGGATCGCACAGGAGCTCTCGTGCAGTAGGTATAGAGGCAGCTTTTGTGAAGGTTGGCAGAGAGTAGTTGATGGCGAGAGGAACAACAAGTTGCAAGGCTGGCTGGGATTCAACTTTTTGCTTTCGGTCGGCGAAATGAATCTCCGCTGCCGTTAGCGCATTCCTGGCTTGGCTGGTTGATTTGCGGGAAGCTCCCGAAGTTCTTGTGCTGGTGCCATGGTTCTCTACAAAAGTAATCGGTGCTGCAAGTTGGAATCCTGACTGGAAAATGCCTTGCACCGCTCGACTCCACCATTGAGACAATGTACAGTTATAGCGCCGCATGCGGCGTTGCTCCGCTCCAAGGACTCTGACTCCCCACCAATCAAAACCTCATATTGCTCGCTCCATCTATATACATTCTACGATCGTGGTGAATGATCAGTCGGAATCTTTTCGGCATGCAAGTATAGTAGCCAATCCTGCTCGCGTCTCATCTATGTGAGTTTAGGTTTGCACAGCTCCGTGGCATGAAATAAACCTGTGCGGCTAGCTGACAGAAAAGGCCCGAATGCAGCACCGCTCTAGCTTGTAGATCTCGCGACTACTTAGAATCTGTGCGACTCCACCCATCGCCAACACCAACTAGACTTGGAAAATTCCCCCCCTAGGCCCTGGAGCCGTCAATGCTCCTGGTTCCACAAGCATCTCCGCATTTTGCGGATAGAGCATGATCAATGAAAGCGCCATGACGATATCCACCAACCAAGTAGCTATAGCGCCGCCCACTGTACTAAATCTTGTTCACCTCTCTTTTTGGCTTGAAATTGGATCGGTCAAGCACCCCGACTCTAAAGTCCATAGAGAAACAAGTCCTCATATCACTCCTAGTTCAAGAACAGCTCACCGGAAAAGAAGTCAGAGAATTCACTAAGTTCCATTACACTATTTCCCCTTAACCTCGCTTTTCGTCAAACCTCTCTCGCTCTCACTATGTTCTCGTCGTTGCTTTTCGCAGGCTGCTTTCTTAGCGTCGCAATTGCCGAGGTCTCAGCTTCCGTTGAGGCCGGAACACCAAATGGTGCACCAATTGCTGGAAATTACACTGGCCCTTTGCGACCTCAAGTTCACTTTTCACCGCCTAACGGATTTATGAATGATCCAAATGGCATGTTCCTAGATGCCGATGGTCTCTACCATCTTTACTACCAATGTAGGAAGTTCAATTCCTGGCCGAGTCGACCAACTGACGATCCTAGACAACCCGAACGAGACGATAGCCGGAAACCAACATTGGGGACATGCTACATCTCGTGACCTTTACCATTGGGAGAACCAGAAGATAGCACTCTTTCCAGCCAACAGCACGGAGGGCATCTTCTCCGGATCCGCAATTATTGACCTCAACAACACGTCTGGATTCTTTCCTAATCAGACCAATGGAGTCATTGCAATTTATACTTCCAACACGCTGTACCAGCAGTCGCAAAATCTGGCCTACTCTTTCGATGGCGGATACACATTCACGAAGTACAGTGGAAATCCTGTTCTTGAAGCTGGTTCGCTCAATTTCCGAGATCCGAAGGTCATATGGCACGCTCCAACGCGGAAATGGGTGATGGTGGTATCATACGCGAAGGAATACGCAATCGGCATTTTTACGTCCAGCAACACAATCAATTGGACGCACACGTCCAATTTTTCGCACCATGGTCTCCTTGGCAGCCAGTATGAATGCCCAAACATGGTCGAAATGCCGATGGAGAACGCCACGGATCCGATGTATCTCATGTACATCAGCATAAATCCTGGTGCTCCACTTGGAGGGAGCATTTCGCAATACTTTCCAGGAACCTTCAACGGCACTCATTTCACAGCCGTTAATGGAGCCGCCCGCATCGCAGATTTTGGTAAGGACAACTACGCTGGTCAATTCTTTTACGGTATACCGGGAGACCAGCCACAGGTTTCAATCGACTGGGCTAGCAATTGGGAGTATGCGAATTATGTTCCTACTGGACCACTTGAGGGCTGGCAGTCGACAATGTCACTTCCTCGAATCAACTACCTGGCGAATGTGTCGCAAGTTGGATACGACCTGATCAGTGCGCCCTATCAAATATCTGCAGTGGTGTCGTCCAGCCCTCTTGCACACAACAACGGCCTTGAGAATGGCACTCTGCTGGTCGATTTCTCCGATGTCGTTTCCAATGCAGTCTATCTCGAAATGAACATCACCTCCCTCAACAGCGCCGCACTGTCCAATACCGCATCCGCCAACTTTACCTTCTTATCTTCAATATCTGGCGAGTCTATTACGGGCGGCCAATTTCTCGCTAGCGGATCCAGCTTCTTCCTGAATCGCGGTTTGACACACGGGTTTGACAATCCCCACTTCACAGATAAATTTAGCGTTAGCCCTACCTTCTCCGACACATGGACGTTGTCTGCAGTCTTTGACCGGTCGATCTTCGAAGTCTTCTTGCTCGGCGGTGCTCAGAAAGCCACTATTAGCATTTTCCCGGAATATGCTTTGGATACTCTAGTAGTCAAAACGGCGGGACTGAACACAGGTGCCAAGGTCAGTGTTGCGGCCTGGGGCCTCGAGAGTGGTTGGAAGGCGTATGAGAATGCAACAGGCACGGTTGTGGGGAATGTGACCATGGAGGCGAAGAGGGATAAACTTGGTTATGTGCAATTTTGACCGAAAACAGCTGCTATTAGCCTACATAGTATAACGAAGTGCAGACTTTCCGTGTAGCTGGAATTGACATTAAGCCCGACGGAAATGGATTCCTAGTAAATAAGGAGCGAGTGGAACGAATCGGAATGCATCCCGCCGAAAGGGCGGACAGGGCTTGGCAGCCTGTTCTTGCCCTTTTCCGCCTCATTCAACCTCTTCTTCCTGCGAACAACTTCAAGACATCCTCTTTCTCCATGGAAGGGCCACCCTGTGAATGAGTGATGTAGTTCGTTCTGCCAGAGTGAGAATTGGCTTGGCAACATCCCTTCGAGCCATATCATCTTAGTACAAATCCTCATCCCTAACTCCATCCGTACCACTTCCTGCTCCTCAGTTCGCGGAAAGCTGTGATCGGAGGTAGTAAGTCATGCCGCCTTCTATGCGGCTTTGGCTTGTGTTGCCATTCACTCCCAAGTATCCCACTTGAGGATTAATTGTCACAATCTCCTTTCAAGACCATTTTTCACCTACAACATGGAAGGGAAGCCCGCCTTGCTTCAGCGGAAAGGGTATGATGGATCTCCTTCAACTCTTCCGGCGCGACTCCTCCCACACAACTTCTATCATTTTCCGTTCTTGTGGCATTGAACTAGACAATAACGGGAGTGTCACCTGTGGGCACTTGTGGGCACCACTGCTGCTCTGGCCTTTCCGGCCTCCCCATCTCCTATCTTCATGACCACGTCTCTTTACCGGTTTCCTCTCTTACTAATCCTGATTAAACTTTTGTCTATTGTAACGGTTGGTGAGACGGAAATGACGATGAGAGATGTGTCTCCTTTGGGAACGGAGCAGGATTGATCTGCCTTATCACCTTTTATCCCACCATACCTACACAGACTCATCATGGACAACATCAACTTAAAGACATCCGAGAAGCTGACGGATAAGCCCATTACCAACTCAGGCAACCCTGTCAAGGGCATCTTCAAAGCGTAGCAGTAATAGCAAAGCCTGACTTATCCGGGCTGAAGCGACTGCTAGAGCATACAGGTTGCTAGCACCAGAGTCGTGGCTGAACATCGAGGACCAGCGGCCTGACACCCCGGCACAGAGGTTCGTGACTTGCGGTCGGACAACCTGCTTTGGAAGAGAGCTCCTAATATGGCGACGTAAATGATTTGGGTGTAGGGAGGATAGCATTGACAATGGCAGAGCCAACAAATATCAATAATGGCCAATATAAGACTCTAGCGGCGCAGAACGAGGCAGATGGTCAAACACACACTTACCGAGATCTAGGATAATGATGTGCACGACCGAAGCGGGCAACAACCGTGGCTTTTGTTCGATAATCCAGGATGTATCGTGCACTTGTGCCACGTGACCGTTTCGTGTGTTTGAAAGCTGGGTGTATGTGGCAAACCTGCGACCGCCTTCACTCAAACGAAAAGCAGATCGACATGACTTTTATTACGAGGCTATCGACTTACGCTGACCACCACCTGTAGAGCTATCACCATGTCGCTCTCCGATCTCGACTTCTCAATGACTCCTGAGTCACCCATGCTGGATCTTTTGTCTGAAGAAGAAATACTCCCGACGCCCTCAGCAGTCTCTGATTTTGACGACTCCGCCCCGAAAGGCGGGGCTAGAGCTCTCCTGATCGTACCAGTACCACCTGGCACTCGAAAAACGTGCTTCTTCCTGGATCACACCAGACGCCTCGCTGTCACCCATCATCAGACGGAGTCCAAACCTACAAGTGCTGAACAAAACGAAGCCCCAAGCGCCTCAACCCTTGATTCTACAATGGTTCTACAACGCCCAAGCGGTTCCAGCCTGTCTCCACTGGCGGTCCCGGCTCCGCAGTTCTTGCTCAAGTTCTACATTCGTTCGAATGCAGCAATGTTCAATAGTCGAGAAAATTTGCGGGTCATTCTTGGTTGGTGTGAAAAGCTGTTCGTGCTTCCAGCGATCAACCATCTGTTGCACGAACTGGGGCTCTCAGGGACCTCCATACGGTTCGAAATGTATGACGGGTTGGGTAGCTTCGAGGTAATTCTAGCGCTGTGAACATGTTTTCATAGGAAGAAAAGACTGACTCCATTCTAGGCCATCATTGCTCATAGCAGGAACGAACAAGAGCACCGTCACATGGTGACTGAATTCCTCGATTGTGAAAAGGAGGTTAAGCTGGCAAAGCTTAACGTCCACCGCGGCAATTTGGCTCTCCATCCAGCCGTTCACCCGCGCGTCGGCAGTCGATTCGAACGATTGAAGCAGCTACAGAAGTCGATCCGAGACTTCGAAGCTGCCAAACGTCACCCGGACCCGTGGAGTGCACCACCCAATGTCATCACACTGGAACAAGCTGTGACTCTCGCTTCTCAACGCTCTGGACCAGTGCCTCCACCAGCTCATCCGGCTCATCCGCTGCTGGCTCGAGAAGAAACGTCCTCGTCCGATTTCCGCCCAGTCCTAGCAGCACCGCCACCCAGAATTCCAGACCAATCTGCGACGGACACTACGACGACTCCGCGGGGATTTCAAACTACACAGCATCCTCCCGGCCAACCAACCACCCCGACCCCTCCACCAGCCCCTGATCGCCCTATGCGCATCGCCAAACCCGGCTCGCCACTAAACCCGCTCCGCCACTCCACCGACCCCATGGCCCCAGCCTCCTTCCTCCTCTTCCCACACCAACCCTATCACCACGCTGTCTTGGTCCTCGACGAATATGCCTGGCAAAACCACGGCCTTGTGCTCCTCAAATTCGACAGGGAGAAAGACTGGGCCGACATGGCCGATGCAGCGGGCTCACTTGATGAAGGTGACTTCGTGGCCGAGCGCGTGTCTTGCTTTGAACATGGACGGGTAGAGCAGCGGGCTGCGGAGAGGAACACCCCGGAGCGGATGAAGCTGGTTCGAATCGGCGAGTGGGAGGTTGAAGAAGAGATGGAGGTCGTGTCGAAGCGTTGGCTGGGTGAGGTTCTGGTTGAGACTATTAAGGGTGGATATTTTGCGCATCTTCTGGGCCAGTAGACCTGCGGAGGGGAAGGGGAGCAGAACTCGAGGGAGGTCGAGTCGTCATTACCATTCGCGCTCTGGGGAGGAGGATCGCCGCCCTGAGCTCGCGCGGCTCGGGTGACGCTGGGGTTGAGATGTTGGTGGCTGCTGGTTATGCTGGGATGACGCCTCACCTGCGACCCATATCTCGGCTCCATTTTGGAAATGGTGCCTTTCGTTAAATGATCCAATAAGAGCTTCTGCATTCGTACGCCATAGCATCTGGTCCGAACTTGCGTTCGCTGCCAATTCTAGTCACCATAGATTGTCGCAGCCGCCTCCATCTGGAGGAAATCTCGCGCTCGAACAATCACTTTCCCACTGGTGCATTTGAAACATGAGGGTCGGCAACATCGATATCTTTCGGGGCCGTCAAACATGCTGTCACTTGAAGAGCATCTGGCCTGTGTAACTGCTAATGGCTACCTACCGCATAGGCTCAAATGACGAGTCCCCAGTTCTCCAGGCAATACTCGAGGGCAGCGCTGGCGAGGCAGACACCGACGACGTAGCTACCAATTAGCTAGAAGGCCAATATGCGTATCATAGGTGTGACCTGACCGCAACATCTACGCTTTTGCTATTTATAATGTAGGTGCTCGGAATCGAATTTGGGAAAGGACTCTTTTTCCTCTAATACCCCACCGTAGTGTGCTTGACACCCATCCGTCAAAGAGGCAAGAGGACATCACTCCGCCTCGAGTATTCCTACTGCTTTCCTAGCGTTCTAAGTCAGCCTAGATCTAGAGATGATAAAGCGATCGATATCCTGGTTTAAGTTCAAGCGGCAGATGTCAACAATATCCACCAAAACCCAACGTAACCATACAGCGAAACGAAGCCCAGATTGGAACACAATTGAAGCAAATTTTCGCTTCACGAGAGGTCGTTTCGTTCGAAATGAGGCGTTTGAAATGTCGCAGCGGTACATTCCATTCGATATGAATGAATTGAGCCGGATTGCTGCAGAAGCTGTGGGTTCGGAATCCTGTTCGAAAGTTGAAAAGTACCCGGATGGAATGTTCAATAAAACCTTCCTCTTCACAATGAACGATGGAACCCAAGTTGTTGGCAAAGTTCCAAACCCAAACGCCGGACGTCCTCATTTTACTACTGCTAGTGAGGTTGCAACTATGGATTTTGTATGTAGCCCTGTCCCCTTTACCAATACTAATCTGACAGTGTGATCGCAGGTCCGAAACATGTTCAGAACACCGGCTCCTAAAGTGTACGCCTGGAGCTCTAACGCAGAGAATCCCGTTGGGGCTGAATATATCATCATGGAGAAAGTAGCAGGCATCCAGCTGGATCGAGTATGGCCGACAATGGACATTAAGGACAGGTTCGCAGTTGTCAAAGCAATAGCTGGCTACCAAAATTCCTGGCTGTCAACTTCATTCCCGCACATTGGAGCTTTGTACTACGCGCAAGATATACGAAATTGTCGTTCGTTGGGCTGTGTGTACACGAACCATGACGGCGTGGAAGTTAACGATTCTCGTTTCCTTGTCGGCCCGTGTACAGGCCGAGAGTTTATTGACGATGGCCGAGCTTCAGTTGTTTTCGACAGGGGACCTTGTGAGTTATCCTCGCTACCCAAATGCCAACCATTCTTTGCTCATAATCCTAGGGAGTTCGGTTGAAGACTACAAGACGGCAATTGGACATCGAGAGATTACTTGTGTTCGCAACCTCTCGCAGCTCCCTAAATCCCCATTAACCCTCTGTGGCCCTGGAACATACAGACCGAGCCGAGAAAAGAAGATCGCAGCCTTAGAGAACTACCTCAAATTGGTCAAATACCTCTTACCGACTGATGATTCGATCACAGGATCAAGTCTATGGCACAGCGACCTCCACCGTGAGAACATATATGTCAATCCCGACAAGCCCGGGGAGATAGTTGGGATAATAGACTGGCAGTCTACCGACCTTCTGCCATTGTTTGATCACGCGCGACAACCCTACATCCTGGATTACGATGGCCCGCATGTCACAGGACTCGAGCGCCCAGCATTACCTGAAAACTTCCAGGAGCTCACGTCTGAAGAACAACGTCGGGCCCAGTCTCTGTATCTTCAGATGTCGCTTTTAGCATTGTACAAGAAGTTGACGCATGATCGGAACGAAAGATTGTACGGTGCGATGGAGTTCCGAGAGACTTTGAGTTTCGAGTTGCTCCTGCTTGCTCAGAATCTTCTTATAGATGGCGAAGCGCACTACCAGGCTCACATAGTCAATTTGGAACACGTCTGGGCAGATCTCCCTGGGGTTCGCGCCCACGGCAATCCGCCGTTCCCGTGCCATTTCTCGTCTGATAAGTTGACCGCTATTTATGATGATGAGGCTAGAGCTATTCGCGGTATGGAGTACATGGAGCTTATTAAGCAGACACTAGGTGATCTGTGGCCTGAAAAGGGAATTGTTCGGCATGACCAATACAATGAATCAAAAGAGGCTTTGAGGCAAGCGAAACTACGGCTTTTCGATCAGCTCGGGCTTAACGAACACGAGAGAATTGATTGGGATTTGGCGTGGCCTTTTGACGACTGATCCTTTCTCCTTGTCCGGAGTGGAACGCAGGAAGCTTGCCACGACGTTGGACAGAGAAAGTGCAAAAAAATTGGCGCTTAGTGCTAGAAGGTTGCTTGGTTCGGGACCTGGTCGAGACTGACACTTAACCCAAGGCGTGCCCTCGATACCGTCATCCTCGATGCTGCGCGAAAGGCGAGGTCTTCTCTCTTCGTTCTTAACAGTGCATGGGGTGGGAACGTGGTTCTGAAGAAAGAACACTAGTGTTCCATTTTGACATACTGCTCTATGCTGGCGTAATTGCTGGCGCTGAAACTCTATTCCCCCAATAAGATCACCATTGTCCCTTTGGTAGAGGGGCAAGTCAAGCACATGCGGATCCCACTCGGGCGGGAACATCTCCTCATCTTCTAGCGGGTCAATTGCCAGGAGCTCATCTAGATTCTTGTAATCTCTAAAGGCATTCTTACCGAGGAATATAGCGAGGTGGGTGAAAATGGGATTGCAAAACAGTGGCCGAGGTTCCCAATCCTTCGTGTAGCGAGTACTTCTAGTCTGTGGCTTAGTCAGTTTTGGGAGAACAGCGGAGATGATTTGGGCGGTCTAAATCCTATCTCTTTTCAGGCGTGAACGTCATCCCCTTCGCATCTCGCACGACTTGCATGGCAAGTTCTGCCTTCCCGTGTTCATTGCAGAAGACTCCGAAGGTAATATCCTGTACGACATGAGTCGGGCATGAAAGAAGGACAAGGGCATTTTATGGAAGTGGCCAGTTGACAGGAGCAGTACTCCTAGCTGCTGGGATTCCATCGTTGGCAACGTGAACAGGAATGGAAGCATAGCGTGGCCGCGTTTTGAGAGAGGAGCCCTGGTTTTGGGACCCAGGTGCCAGAAGGGGGGGCACCCTGGACATCGCCGTCTGGTCTTGGTGATGGAGCGACGACGCGCCCGCCGGGCTTGACCTTTCATAATTGACCCAAGAGGAGGAAGAGGAGGAAGAGGAGGAGGAGGAAGAAGGTGAGCGAAGGGGACCGAATGGGGGAACCTGAGCAGAAGGGTGAGCGATCTGATCTGAGGACGATTAGCGCCTGAGCAAGAGCGGCGATGTTGACTAACTGGGTCGAGGCCTCACCCAAAAAAATCTTGTCTCTTAATGCCTCCATACACGTGTATCCCACAGGCGTACACTTCATGAGCGTGCATCTCATGGGCTTGCACCTCATGGGTGCGTACCTCACGGACCTGCACTTCATGGGCCTGCATCTCATGGGCGTGTACCTTCATGGGCGTGTAATTCATAGACGTGCACCTCATGGGTGTGTACCTCATAAACGTGCATCTCACAGGCGTGCACATTATGGGCGTTTATCTCGCGGGCGTGCCTCTCACCGGCGTGCACCTTATGGGCGTGCAACTCAGAACTCGACAAATCGACCACCATTCGCAGCTTCATTAATACTGATACGCCAATAGCGACATCTGGGCAGGTCTCTGTAATCCCCTTCGTCTGGCCGTTCGAATGATGCTAATTTACTAGGTATCGAGCTCGCTACCGCCGTCAAAATGGAAGACCTCACCTCCGTCGTGGGCCACCTGTTTCACCACCACCTAATCTACTCGGACCTTCATATTGCTCGGCGGATCACAGAAGACTATGATATAGAGCTCTCCGCTCGCCAAGTGAAGAGAATTCGCCTCCGGAATAGCTGGCTACGTCGCCACAATAATCCCGCGTCCAATGAAACTCAGGACCAGGAAGCTAGCACCTTCGAACAGCTACTCGCAGAAGGCCATATACGGCAATATGGCTATCGACAACTCATTACACACCTTGCTCGCAAATACAGTCACCACCCTCGAGCGAGTTGAAAGAGAAATGTCAGTGCATCCAAATTGGAGAGCATGGCACCAATATTTCCCGTTGTAAATTGTGATTGGAGGTCTGTACGAAGACTAGCTCCCGATGAACGGCTTAACGACACTTTCATCGATGCCATCCCAGGCCTGATGTCAGCCACCATTGATTCCCAGACTGTTCTCCTCTCGAGCTTCATCTATAAAGCTCATCTGAAGAACGGTGGCTTCGAAGGAGCTAGCAGGTGGGTGAAAAGATTATCACAAGATCGTTCCTGGTGGATATTCGGTATAGGTACTGTGAATGGTATAAGACCCGCCCTGAGGATTAGAAACTTTATAGGCCGCAGAAGAGGACCGCTTTAAGCTAGATTTCTGGTAATTCGAGCCGGTTTTGAGGATCTCGCACCTGGGGAGGTTGCGCGCAGTGTCAGCAATGGCTATGTATGAAAGGCGCCTGCATGAAGAGGTTTCATAGCTTGTAATACGTTAATGGATACCTAATTGGGACGAAAATGGGCCAGACTCGACATTGCATTCCAATGTCCCCTCTGTTGCGCGCAGCAGACAGGTGTACATGAAATTGGTTGTGTAAGCACCGCTTGTCTATCTACCTAAGGAGAAGAGGACATCTATATATGTACATTCGAACCTTCCTTGCCTCCTTGCCACCTGGGGCTTGCCCAGCTGAACCCTTCAGCTACCACTGTGTAGCTGGACCCTCAGCTACCTTTGTAAAGCTGGACCCTCAGCTACTTCTGTATAGCCGAACCTGTACGAACCGGCGAGTAGTAATCGAAACGCGGCCTACTCATAACACCCTCCAGTAGGAGTGAGAGCGTGAGTATCCTCGTCCGCCAACCGCGGTGTTGTGGGAGTGAACAGTTTATTCTTGGGGATCGTCAACGAATTGGATGGGCAGGGTGAGAAGGTAGATCGCCGCGTAATTCTGACACCTGGTTTGGTATCGCCGCCATTTCTGATCTTCTAATTTGATGATCTGCAGGGAGCTCCGCTGACCGAAGCGACTGAGCTTCATTGCTAAATGCTGTTGGTCCAAAACCTGATCGTTCTGGATACTGGTCTTGCAAGACCCTCGAACTTTCTGCGGCGTTGGCGGTGCTTCTACTGTGTCTCCGCAGGATTATGAATGCCGAGAACCCTACAAGGAGTAAACCCGCCACGATGGCGCCGGCGATAATGCCACCTTTTGCTCCGCCGGAGAGTCCCCCTGACGACCCAGCACTGATTGGTGCCAGCGCTGCAGATGTCGTTGTCGCAGCAGGGCCTGTCGTTGGCGTTGCAGCCCCAGTACAAGTGAAGGACCCTTTTATCCCGCCATTGACGTAGAGTTGCCGAAAAGGAGCGCAGTCAATATAGTTGGAACTTTCAAGGAAGAGATTGCCACCCACATAATTCAGGGCAGGGAACTCGGGACTGTCCGTAGAATTAGCCGACGTCCTTAAATCGTGCTCTAGGCCTAACCTGGAGAATGAGCCGGTGATATTCAAGTCGCCATTGACCTTCTCGAGCACTGGCAAGGACAAAGACAGTAGACTAGTATTAAGCATATTCATCGAACCATTCACTAATAGTAAGTTGGGTACGGATAATCGCGAGCAGTTTCCAAGCCAGACATCACCTGCGACCGAGAAGAGGTTAGGCATCATCATTTGAACCTCAGGGCCGTTGGACCAGATCCAGAGCGCCCCGGTATAGCTAGTGTTTTCTTGGAGAAGGATTTGAGTGGCCGTAAGGTTCACAAAGTAGAGATTCGGATTGTTGTTGATCTGAACATCTTGCATCGTATCCCTGAAAATCCCTTCAACCTTTGAAAGATTCGTATTTATGATAGCGGCAGAAGCAGTGGTAGGGATTGTATGTCCGACGGTGACGCTAGCAGAAAGTTCGAGTTGTTGGAGCATAGGCACATCTGTTATGCGAAATGTCTGGCCTATCCATGAAAGCTTTGGAAAAGATAACGTGACCAGAGTAGTCATATTACCGATTTCGAACCAGGCACCTACCACTTCTAAAGAGTCGCTGCTAATGCTCGATACTTGTGAGGCGTTCACTGCATTGAATGACCACCCATTGCTCGTTGTACCGATGCTGCTCAGACCGTCTAGTGACACAGCACCTGCCTCTGATGGTGCGATGTTGACATTTGCCAGCAAGTTCCCGCATTGTGCGGCTGCCACGTTGTCGGATGTGTCATTGAGCCAAACGTTTCCACTGTAGCTGCAATTCACTTCCAAACATCAGTCAGCCTCGGTCGCAAGTGGGCTCTGCAGAGCGTCTTCTAGCACTTACCAGCACCTAAAGCGACATGTTGAAACGAGGACCAGGTGAAGATAGCCAGAGCGAATAACATGTTGACAGGAGGTTCTTGGACTTAGAGTGCTATATCGATAACTGAATGAGGCTTGAAGCCATAGAACAGACTCTCTCGAGAAGAGCTTTGTTGAAGCTGTTCATGTCGCCTGAGAAGCCCCGCCTACAGGTGAGGGGGTGTTCCGAAATGGGCTAGAACCTCGCCAACCTCGTTGCCGTCTATATTGTCATTTTGCCTATGGTGTAGCTTTTTCTTGTAGAATCCGTCTTTCTTTTGCTCTGAACAGTGCAAAAATACCGCCGCGTTTGAGAAGGAACCCGGAACCGAGCGTTCGCCTGCAACAGCTTGGTGGTGAGCCGCCTAAGGCCAAAAAGCTGTCTGCCTCGAGGTGTGCCGGCAAGCAACCTTGTAAAAAGAAGCGTCAACAACGCATGAATAATGAGGGTGACAAGCCGCTTACCGAGGCCGATAAAGCTGTTGCAGCCGCCTAAACCTCGTTACCCAGGTAGTTCGTTAGAGCGAGGAAGAAGGCGCCTGAGACTGCATCTGCGACCCCAGCTGCGCCCGCACCTACCCCTACCCTTAATCGTCCTCCACCAAGCGCTCAACCGCCCCGAGTTGAACCTCCTTCTAGTCTACTGGTTCGATCGCCGCCCGCGCTCCCCTCCAAAACGATCGGTGTTCAGTCAGAAATTATCTAGTCTTGCTCAATCCGGTTCTCCTGCGCCGCTTAGCTCGCCGCCGGTAGAGGCCTGCCGGCAGCCCGTGTCTAGCAATCAAGGCCTCGGGGATACCCTCTAGGTTGCTGAGGTATACGCACACGAGGTGCACGCCCGTAAGATGCGCACCCATGAGGTGCACGCCTGTGAGATGCACGTTTATGAGGTACACACCCATGACATGCACGCCTGTGAGGTACACGCCCATGTGGTACACGTCCATGAGGTGCATGCCCGCGAGGTACATGCCCATGAGGTGCACGCCTGTGGGATGCACGCCCATGAGATGAACTTTTACGAGGTACATATCCATGAGATGTGCGCCTGTGAGGTACACGTACAAAACCTGTACGAAATATATGATAGGGGAAAGAAAAGCGCAGGTGCAGAGGAGCTTTTTGACGTGTTAACGCGTCTCCGGAGTTCCTAGGATTGCAACGAGCGGGCTAGCAGGCCATTCGCCTGCGATGTGTAATGGCTATTCGCACTCTAACAATGACAACTGAGTGCATGTTCTGCTTGTATGTACACCGAACGCAGCAGGAACAGTTCCTACCTTCGCCAGCAGTAATTAAGAGTGGGCGCCAAGACAGCACTTGGCAGGCTTGTTGGAATAGTGACTGATCTACTGGATTTGGATGATTATAGCTCAAAGGAGACGCTGATGAGTAATTGTTGGCCCGATAATACGACAGAGAAATCACTGAAGGTGAACGCCGATATGTGCTCGTCGAATATGAGACTTTACGTCAGTACATGTATGAAAGCATACACTGATATTTTCCATTGCGGATAGCAATTTCCTAGGAACAGGACCGTTCAAAAGTAGGCGCTGATATAATCTCACACCACAACAAGAGCGAAAATACTGCCATAAAGGCGCTGGAGATTTCATTTCTCTCCGGGCCGTCTGTAGGTCTGCGTAAATTCGTCATATATACCTCTTCTATCCAAGGAATTCGAATGGTTGTGTTTCCAAACCACTGTGGCGAAAACTCAAACCCCAACGATAGGTCTTCAATAGAAACTGTTCATGGCAGAATCTGGGCATCCTTGATATGCCGCTTCATACTGCCAAACCGTTTCTTCAATCCACCCCCAGACAGCCTCTTCTCCTTGGCCGAAGCACTCCTGCGCACCCCCTCGTCGCCATTACTCCTCATCGAATTATCTCTCTCAAATTGATCTGCACCGCCTGCCACGCCGCTTGTTTGTGCTTGGCCACCTGACTGCCGAGGTCGGCTCGTCAGCTCGATCTCACTACTCGCGCTCTTCTTGTGCCCCTTGTCACTGCCATCGACACTGGTGATCTTGTGGTCTTTGAGTGCCTTCTCAATGCTGTAGCTCGGCTCGCCTTTTCCCTTGATGTCGTCCGGATGGTACGCCACGCCCGGCCAACGCTTGTATGCACCACCACCAGGATTTCCCGCGGTCATCATGTTCTCGCCCTGCTCATAATTGTAGACATGGCCGTTGGGGTCCATGGCGCCTGGAGGGTAAGTAGCCACGCCATCGAGTGGCCTGTGGCCGCGTAATGAGTCGAGGATCTTCTCGCGGGGAGTCGCTTTCAGTGCTTCAGCATTGGATTCGGCCAGTGCGGCCACAGGGGATGAGATGTCGGAGTTGTTGCGGGCAAGGAGGGTGGCGTCGTAGGGGCCTGGATGATGGTATGCGACGCCCGAGACGTTATCGAGCGAGTCGATGGTGTCGGGGCCGATGTGGTGCTTGGAGCGTAGGTGAGGGGCCCGGTCTGCGGCACGCTTTTCAGCTGTCAGCTGTGCTAGAGGATGGTGCGATTTGTCGCCAGGGAATCGGGACGTGAGCGAGGAGGCCCGGCGGGGACGAGTAGTGGTGGCGCGACTTGAGGGAGAGGAGCTGGGCCTGGTGGATTCATGATCGCTAAATGCTTCTTGCCGGTGACTGGGGAATTGCCCTTGACGTGGAGAGGCGGAGGCTGGAGGGGTCGGATAGAAGTTATGCTTTGATTGCGTTGGTGAGGCTGGTTTTGTGGTTGTCGATGGGCTTTTGGGGGAAATAGAGCCATTGCGGTAGGGGTTCTTGGAGAGCTTGTTGGAAGTATTTGGCGACGATGGTGTGGGGAGTGTCGCAGTAGACGCCGCAGTAGATGTAGAAAGTGGGCGGAAGTGAGATCCTGGGCCAGTCTCTTCTGACGGCTGAGGTGCATTGAGGGGATCTAGGAGGTACTTCGAGGCCTAACCAGATTTCAGTGAGTCCTCATACTATTCCAAAGGATAATTGCATTCGGAGATCGCCAACGCGTCTTTGGCTTCGTCATGGATTCTCTTACCCAGTGCTTATCGCCTGAGCTCTCCATCTTGTCTAGTTCTAGTCAACGCTGGACGACAGCTCAGAAAGGGTATTGAGCTAATAAGGAAGAACTGGTGTTGTCGAGGGGAAGGGGCGAAGAGTTCACAGCCTAGGAAGGCTGCACATTGAAAAGCAAATGAACGACAAGCACTGCCTCCGTAGTGCCGGGGAATCGTGCACGCGAATCTGGAGCTTCGCAGGTTGGGTAGAGGCAGTGGGCTACGTCATCTTGGGCTGGCTCTTGCTTATGTTGTCTCCACCACGTTCCAATTTGCTGCAACGAATTACACTTACAACCAAAATACAGAGACTGCGATCCGTAGCAGCCGCTTCCACTGTACACATCATCCAAGACATCTCAAGTTCGCTGGAGACCGTGTGATCCACACTGACGTTATATGCGGCGGCGGATAGGGACCTTTAAACTCTTAGCGCAAAAACTCGTATTTTGCAAACTCGGATCTCGACAAATCGCATGAGGACGCTTATGATTTATTTGTACCTCACGGGCGTGCATCCCACGAGCGTGCATCTGATGGGCGGGTGTCTCAT
>Ga0335072_10001304_pt1 | contig 40799 bp, 37 predicted proteins | sample Lox_Sample_21_FD_206725 | JGI IMG/M metagenome (GOLD analysis project Ga0335072, IMG submission 206725) | Soil microbial communities from Loxahatchee National Wildlife Refuge, Florida, United States - Lox_Sample_2.1 | ecosystem: Environmental > Terrestrial > Soil > Wetlands | place: USA... | reverse complement strand
CAGTGCCTTCACCTCCGATTTTGTCACTAAGTAGCAGTCGCGCTTCCATGAGGTTCATTAACGGCACATTAATCGGATGCCCGGTGAGGTCCCACCCAATGTCTCTGTTCCTCGTGGTATATAGCACCGATCCGTTTGACCATCGAGGTATGTACTCCAGGAGAGTCTTGCCAGTGTAAGTCTTTTCACGGAGAAACAAGTTAGCGTCATCCAAGTTGTCGACTATCATCATCCAGCTACACTTGGAGTTGCTCTCCAGCCAATTTCGAACGAGTTGCATCAAATCCGACTTCATGTCGTCGCGCCCTGGTATACCACATCTGGAGGCAATCTCTTTGTAACCCTCCTCGAATCTAGCGGTATTGCTTGCGTGGATCCAAAATATTGAACATAGAGGCGAACGCTCCTTCAATCTGTAGGCGTACTCCACAGCAATCTGGGATTTGCTGATGTCTCAGTTAGCGCTTGTTAATCCATGTCGACCTTTCTTGTTTTGTAGAGAGAAATATTACCCGACACCACCGAGTCCACATAAGGCAGCTTTCCGCTGGCTATCCCCTGCTGAGGTGAAAATTGCATCCAACTCATCAAATATGTCTTCCCGTCCGACGAAGCCGGGATTGCGCGTATAAGGGACCATGAATATTGCTTTAGCTAGAGCAGATATTGGTTAGATACAACAATGTGTTAAGATAACCGTCAGGACCACGTACACTCCTCAGAGTTCTCTCTGTGATTCAGGGTCATTGACTTCATCCATTCTTGCCAATCAACCATAATGTTCAAAGTCTGCTCCGTATTATGTGCAAGTCCCGTTGAAGCGCTTCTACTCCGATATTATCATACAGACTCGTTGTAGACAAAAGGCATTCTCAACTTACGCTGTTCTCACATGGAGCTGCAAACTGATGAGAGAAAGAAGGCTATCAAGGGTGTTTTGAAATTCCTCAACTTTCTCCTCACCGCGAAGAGAATTGAAGGCTTTCCAAGTCTTCTCAATACCGCCGATTCTCCTATCAACTCGCTTGAGGCCTCGATCATCATTCGCAAGGACTGGCGGGGCAATTTGGAATTTGTCGAGAAGGGAGTTCAACTCGTTCGCTCGAGCGATGCATGACTGCATAGTCGTCTGCTCAAAGTCCACCGTCATCAACCCGCTTTCACCAAGTCCTTCAAGTGTCCTCAGAACTAGAGATAAACGTTGCGCTAGACTCTCGATCTTCTTTGGAGCGCCGGCGGCGGCCGAGGAGTATTCCCTTATCCGTGCGCATAACTTGGTTCCAAAATCGATGAACTGCAACACGTTGCCCGCAAGGCCAACGGCAACGAGTCCTTCCACGCCGGACATCATGAGCTATAGTATTGGGTTTCGTCACCTGCACAGCTCAAGTTGGCTTTTGGACAGCATAGGTGTTATCAGCGGGGTCAAAGCTGAACAGGCATTCGAATCTGAAACTAAATGCGAGGTCAGGCGCCTACCCCTGCGAGGCTAATGACACCCGGAGACAGAAAACAATCGCTCCGGTCCACCAATAGTATGATCGATTTTAGCGGTGGCAGAGCATCAATGATTGTGGCTGTGCCCTCTTCCCAATCTGCGTAGAGTCAGACGAATCTTAAATCCCAGGAAAATTGGGGTGTGGTCTTACTTTGTATCTACGGGCTACGCAAATTGACAACTTATCGGGGGTGGTACACAAACTCGCTTATTAGCCAGGGGCACACAAGTCGGGCTTCGGCATCAGGGTCGCTTTCTTCGGCCCTCACGAACATACGCTTATGGAGTTAATGTCTCTCTTGTGTGCATGGGTGAACCCTGATTCAATATGTAGCAGGTTCAGCAGGTAACACGAAATCTATCTCCCACTTTATAAGACCAGTGGCTTTCTAATGATTTTCACCGTTCTTACACAATTGCCATGATGGAGATCTGCTCTCTGTGCACCTTTGGTTAGAATCCGCGCGGTTTGAATTTCTTCGTCGCTTCGTGGTATTAACCTTCTGCGGAAAATTTCAGGAGAGGTCCGCAATCCGCTGTACGATGGAGGAGATATTTGACGTTATCGTTCTTGGTGCGGGTGAGAGAGCCATCCTCAACAACATCGTAGCTTTGAGCTCAGCCTCCGCCAGGTCCCTCCGGCTTGAACGCTGCCAAGACTTACCTGGAATGTGAACCAAGCGCCAATCTATGGATCGTGGATTCTGTGAGCTGGCCAGGCCACCGAACCCTATCACAGCCATGACTAATCACCCATTGCGCAGCATAACAGCGTTGGCGGAGTATGGGCAAAGGAGAACCTGTACCCTGGTCTGAGAACCAACAGCCTCTGGTCTGCTCTGGACTATACGGACTTTCCAATGCATAGTGGCTATGGCGTTAAGCCTGGAGAGCACGTTCCCGGAGAGCCGATGCACCAGTATCTGGAAGACTACGCTAAGATACATGGTCTGTTGGATCGCATGACCTTGAATACGCAAGTCGCCGTGATTGAGCGGTGGCACAATGAGGACGCGGGTGGAGCCATCTGGCGGCTCTCCTGTCGCTCAAGGAGGTACCGGAAAGGGACAGCAACGCCATACTCGATCAATTTAGTTATGGCGACGAGAAAGCTCATCCTGGCGACTGGCGTGACCAACAAACCAAATCAGCCGAAAATCTCCGGCGAGACCGAGTTTGGCGCTCCAATCGTACATTCCGCCGGGCTTGGGCGTGAAGCAACCCGCCTGCTTCAAGACTCGACCATCAAGAGAGTCGCGGTGCTGGGGGGAGGAAAGTCGGCGTATGATGCTGTCTACATGTTCGCTTCTGCCGGAAAAGAAGTCAAATGGATCATTAGACGTTCAGGTAGAGGTACCAATTGGGTGTTGCCTGCCCACACAAAGCTGCTTGGGTTCGAGTTCTGGCGCGCCGTATTTCTCCCTATAGCTGCACAGAGATCCACGACTGACAGATCGTCTAGAAATTACTGACGAGGAGAGTTGTATCTTTCTTCAGCCCATGCATATTTGGCTTCTGCGATGGCTTTGGTTGGATAAGAAGCCTCCTTCACCAAACTAGGATCGGTAGGATGATGGTACGACGGTTTTGGAGCAGTGTGCATCGGGGTGCTCTTGAAGACTGTGGACTCGAGAATGATGAGAAGCTTCTAGATTTGCAACCGGAGACGAGGTACTCTCAATAAATCTGCCTACGAATCATTTTGACAATATCTCGCAGTCCTTTCTGGTACGGTACGACGACTGCTATCCTGAACTACCCCACAACCACCTTCCACGACTTGGTGACATCTCAGAAGGTGCAGATCGTTCGCCAGGACGTGTCCCACCTCTCTCGCCATACGATACACCTCAAAGATGACACCTCGCTTTCTGCCAATGCCCTCATTACTGCGACCGGCTTTTCAGTTGCTCCGCCGTTCGAGCTCATACCTGAGAACATCCATTTTGACCTCGGCATTCCGTCTCAAGCATTAACAAGTTCTGAGGTGAAATTCTGGGATAGCATAGATACGGCTGCCGACTCGGAGATATTGGCTGAGTTTCCACAATTGGCCAAGGGACCCAGCACGAGTCCCACCTCTCCATATTCTCTTCCACTTCCAATCGCGGCCTCATCGACCGCCGGAGCGAAACCTGCCAGCGACGCACAGTCTCTTTCACCTTACCGGCTTTATCGTAGCATCGCTCCGCCGGGCTTGACCGTAAAGGGTGACCGCTCGATTGCTTTCATTGGCTACTACGGAAATATAGCCGCCACAGTTCGCCTGGAGATCACCTCCCTTTGGGCATATGCATACCTGTCAGGCAAACTGGAAATTGACAATAGTACTGTCTATCGGGAAAGCGCACTCATGAGTCGTTTCAACATGTATCGATCTCCATTCGGCCACGGTAGACTGTACCCGGACAACGTGTTTGACCAGAACCCTTTCTTTGATATGCTGTTGCAGGATCTTGGGTTGCCTTTCTGGAGAAAGGGCAATATTTTCAAGGAGCTTTTCGAGCCATACGGGCAGAAGGATTATGGGGGGTTGGTTCAAGAGTGGTTGCGGAAGACGAATAAAGGGTAGTGCGTGTACAGAGATCTTTGGACTGTACTGCGAGAGGCTCGGTGCTTATACTGGATTCGGAGGAAAGACGTTGTAGGCCCGATAATGGCCTGGTAAGGGCGCAGACTTTTACGATTTGACCTGCCGTTGGCGAACCGAAGTACGACATGAGCTTGTAGAGAGTTGTATCATTAGCTCGCTGTTAAGCAAACACAAACAGGAAAAACCTGCCTATCAAGCCTCCGGCCTGAGCAGACAAGGAAACACTGGAGGGATTACCTAGGATTGTCGTATAATGGGTGCGGAGAGCTACATGATTTTCACGCCGGTGGTGAATGTACTTTGCATTTGCTGCATTGTAGGTGGCGTATGAGGAATTTTGAGATCGAAAACAGGTTCGTTCCTTTTGAGCCAAGTAGATTCTTTGCTCTCCGCATGACCGAGACCATTGTGACTAGTAATTCGGTAACAAATCAAAACCGTGAGATGACTGATATCAGATGGTCATGGTCCTCAATACCACCTCGGTCCGGTCCGGTCACTGTCACCGCAGCACTCATCGACCCACGTATCCAACAGCAGCAAAACCCACCTCTCCCGGCAATATCCCACAGACAGAAGGTGAGATCTTGGTCCGCACCTATACCGTGCGTGTACCTGAACTTACGATCGAAAAGGAAATGTCAATCTCGTCATGGCCATTTCCAGATGAGACTTCATGCCGAGCTGAAGCATCAAGAGTTCAAATTTTGGTGGCTAATTTCTTCCTAGTATGACGACGTTGGTCTTGGTCAGTCTTCACCATCGATACCTACCTCGACTCCAGCACCCATACAAAAAAATCGCTCACGGGCTCCTGCTTTCCTGGTCCATACAGGTGGCCTGGATGAGATTCTCACATTTCTGCTCGACCTCCAGTAGATGTTGCCGTTGCCCCCTTTACCAGGCCTACATTCTTCCGCTTTTACTGGATGACATGGCTACTGCCAGCCAAGTGAGAAGAACATGCCAGACCAGCGACCCTGTCCATTGAAGCTCTTGACGACACCAAAAATCTCGCCAACCCGGCTCACAAATGAATCGACGTGGCACAGCGCTGCCTCCAATCTTTGGACGGCTAACCCACATCACAACCTCCACCGAAGAATGTTCACAGCACGGGAGAGCTCTCGGCTTGCTCCACGGATAGAAGGAATAGGCAATCGCTGCAAGACCTTCAAACAAGGTTGCCTTTGCAGGTGGGGTGGCTCGAACCCTAGATGTACCCCAAAGTGCTCCATCATTATCGATGCATCTTCGTTTGTTACTTATTTGCCTACCGTGTCCACCATACGGAGCTTGCTGTCCGCGGGAGAGGCATAAGGCGTGGAAAGAGTATTGACTACCAAACTTTGATGACAACGGTCTTGAAACAACGCATTTTCGAGGAAAATCTGCATCCACCGGTACCGGTCCCGTACCATCCTTCTGGATTAGGTCCTTTGTTAGGACCCACTACCTTTGAGAAGCCAATTCAATCGGTGTAGGAGCCTGCACTGGCTCAGCAGTCTAACCATTCTGCGGTCCTCGTGCGGAGACATGAGGACACCGCAGAAGAGTCTGTATTCACAAAACTTATAGAATCCGAAACTTGCAGCTGCATGCCGGATGTGCTGGGCCCTTTGATCCGGGAGGTCAACGTTAAAGAGGCCCACTATGAAAGAGCCGTAAGGCTGTGGCTGGCCTGTCAAATTTCGGCTCTAATTTTCCTTCTGAGCGTGATTTGCGGGGGGAAGTGGAGGCATTCGGAGGCAAGATCCTTGCCCGCCTTGCGCGATTGTTCCTGCTTCCGTCAGTCCAAACCTTCGTCCTCAGCGCCCGCTCACTAATCCTAGGCACTCTCCATCATTCGTTCTATCCTCTCTCGTATATATCTTAAGAGGCATTGGAATAGCCATTTACAGTCATTCGTTGTGTGCCTTTTTCAATTTGCGTTGCGATCGTCGGCCCCTAATCCCGAGTTACTCTACGACGTTTGCATAATGGCAGCGCAATAACGGCACGAGGACGACGACTACCAGCCTTGTAATACCACTCGGGATATCAGATATTGGAGCGCTGAAGACCATGACATCGTCGCCAAGGCTGTCGTGCCAGTGAGCCACCGGACAGGGCTTTTCTCTTCGCATCACACTTCATCCTAATCGCAACTGACCTCTTGCGCGCGACCACACGTTCCCAGTCGCATCTCCCGGTGACTTTCGGAACACGCCGTCCTGAAGGGCATCTATCCTCGAAGCCTCACGGACGTATTGGCTGCTCTTCTGAATCTATCACAAGCAACTTCTACTACCCCCTCCGACCGCAGCCGGCGAACTATGATGCCTTCCAATCGCCGCTTCAGGTACCTCCTCGCGCTCGTCGCACTGGCCCTCGTTCTTACTCTATACTACTCTGGTGACTCGAGTCATACCCAAGATGCAGATTTCTATAAGAAGACTAAGCTGGCACTCGAGAAGGCCACTGAAGATAAGCGCTTAAAGGCTGAAGCAGACGTGCAACTAGAGAAAATTCTCAAGCATGCCAAAGACCTCGCTGGTGGAGAAAACGTTGCCGAAGTAGCCAAAACGAGCCCGCTCCTTGATACAGCACCTCCTGAAGAAGAACAGAAAAAGGTGCCACCCGCACCACCAGGCACAGACGAAGAAGTCGATGAGGTAAGCGTCGCCGGCCGCAAGACGATGCCTAAACCGAAGCCATGGGCTGTCGGCAAGGACGAGGAAGTCGCTCTGAATGGTGGACGTCTCGAGAAGGTCGAGGAGCCTGGCCTGGCAGAGGCGAAGGCGGAGCTGAATATCATGTTGAAGAAGAGTCCTAGTACGTCTACGCTATCAATATCTCCTCGACATTGAGTCATCACTGATACATTCAACTAGTCCTCATCTTCTCAAAATCGACATGCCCATACTCTCGCCGCGCAAAGTCTCTGCTGCTTGACACCTACAAGATCGTCCCCGCGCCCTACGTGGTTGAACTCGATCTACTGGACACGCCGATCTCTGACGCTAACGACCCGTCCCCGCCCACTCTCGGCCGCAAGCTGCAGGACCTTCTGGCTCAGAGTACAGGTCGCAAGACAGTCCCGAATATCCTCATCAATGGCCGCAGCATTGGGGGGAGCGACGAACTCGTAAAGCTGGACGCAGACGACGAGCTGATCAAGAAGATTCGTGATATGGGTGGACGCTGGGTCCATGAAGCCGAGAGGCGGGGAGGACCTGCTGCCGTGCCCAAGGGCAGGGGAATGTAATTACCTTTGATGAAGCGTGTAAGTAATGATGAATACAGTGGCGTCCAGAGTCGGATGAGGAGGGCCGTTGGTCAGTTTTGCACAAAAAGGTGCTCAATGATACCCAAGTCGAGTTTTGATCCGTTTTTTGGTTACTATAGCATTCACACTTCAATGGAAATGCTTACTACATACTGCCACAGACCCAGCGTCCACCAGCAGCTGTACTAGCTGTTGCTTCTCTATTTCTGATCTCCCACAAGCATGGAACGTACACCGTCCACCTCTGCATGTAGTAGCTGATGTCTCTCTATTTTTGAACTTCAACCCCCACACTTCGAAATGCTACGAGCATGGAAAAATATTCGGCGTCCGCCAGTAACCACACTCGCTGAGATTGCTTTGTTGGTGAACTTTACCAAGGTATAGAGCACACCGGGTCCTGATCAAGAACCACTCGTGATTTCACGCGTTTTTGACGAGAGTATTTGCCCAGTGGATGCCGAAGGGTTTGTCTGTTATTGCTCCCAGCTGGCACCCTAACCCGTCAGTGTCCTTCTACTTCATCGATGGCTGTCTCCTTGCCGTATATCGGGCTTGGTATGGCTGCTGTGGAACTGGGAGATAATGCTTGCACACGTGCCTTGTATGATCATTGCAAGACCTTTGCAGGAAAGGGAAGTTTTTTTCAATTCTTTTCATTGTGGGTGTTGAGCCTTGCAGCTCTTGTCATATGTCTGACATAGTCTATCAGAAGGGTCATGATGGTTTCATGAGCAAAATGTTTGTGCCGATACAGACCTTGATGCACTGATAGCATAAGTATCGGGAAGACAGTGAAAGAAAGAGTACCGTCATGCCGCTTGATCAACAGGCTCAGCTGGGTCTTAGAGGACAGCAGGTTAGTTAAGTGGCAAAACAAACACCAGGCACACACCTGCGTCTGCTGTCAGAGACTCCAAGCCCTCAAAGCCATCGAGCAGAATCGCCTTATGACAATATTCATAGCCTGCCCACCTGCCTCGCTCTCCAGAAATCCCTTTGCAGCAAGCCAATCTTTTTTGTCTAGGTCATCCCCAGCATCCTGAATGTGCTTGTTGTGCCACTTCTCGCCAATGTGTCGCATCAACATGATACTGTAGATGACGTCTCGGTTTTCGAAGTTGTCCAGCCGTTTCCGGGCTTTGCTCAAAATCCTTTCCAACTTTGCCGAGTCAGAAGTGGACACGAATTCTCCAACTTGCAACCAGAAGTCTTGCTCGCGAGTTTTCAATTGGTGAGTGAGAGTTGGAGGACTAGAGTTGAGAGGAGCCTCTGCGGTTGTAGCTAGCGGATTGGAGGCTAGCTGGTGACCGGTGATCAGAGCTTCAACGATGTTGAGACGCTTTTCAGCAATTTCATCTCCGTCGAAGGTGTCTCCTTTCTCATTGGTGATGGGAGGGCCGACGGTGAATTCGCTAACAACCCCTCCGTGAAGTCGTCGACGGCACATGCAGAGTAATGCCCAAACTAGCCGCGTTTCCTGGTTGGTGAAGCTGGACGAGCTGGCAACTGCAGCGACATAGTGCTCGAACTGTGTGAGAAGAGATCTGTCAGAGGTAAGGGTCATGTAGCCATCGTCTGAGAACCAGCTTGTTTCGAGCAGTTTGTCGAGGCCGGCCACAAATGAGAGGTTGTAGATCTTGTGGATTGCTCCGCCGTTCTGCGACTCATGATGCGAAGAAGCAGACACTGGAGTGCCGGCTTGGTCGTCGATCCAGCAAAGATCGTCAATATGTGTTTGCGTGGCTACGGTTTTGGTCAATCAGCGGCCTTTGCGATCGTCTTTGCACAGATCATTAATTCGATCAGCCTGGATGGCCTTGTTGGAAGCTTACCTCTACGGATAGTTTGGTCTTCTGCTCTCGGATGCTCGTGTGCATCACGTCTCATGTCAGAATCGTCCATGGTCTCAGTGGATGCGGTTACGGAGTTGGCTCGACCCAAGCATAGGTCTTTCGACCGTGGGCGGAAGTCGTTCGGGTCAACAGAAGAGGTTGTATTTTCGGTAGCGGAGGACTGAGGCCTGCTCAAAGACGTAGGGGACGTGTAGGATGGAGGGCGCTGGTGGAATGCGGCATTTGGTGATGCTGGCGACAACAGATATTGCGCAGGTTGAATGGAAGAAGGACTTTGGGGCTTGAAAATCGGATCGTAGCCGAGGCACTCTCTCTTGCTCTTCATACAATTACGGCATACAGGATGTCCTTCATCGCACTAGCATTCGAAAAGATATCAGCTATACCTGGAACCGAAAGACAAAAGTGCATGTTAAAGAACATCTTGGGAAAAGGTGAAATGTGAGGCAACGGGCACAAGCGAGACGCCAAGATTGTTTATTTAGAGTTTTGGAGAAAACCAGCCCGTTATTGACCGAGGCCGATTCGGAGAAAATCGTTCATCAATCAATGAAATCAAGCAACCTGGGACAATCTACTGGCGCGTAGGAAAGGAGGAGGCTGCGCGTTCTAATAACAGTAGAAGACTGGAAAGACTCTTGTGTCTTATCGGCCGTTATCGTCACTTCGACATGGGGCTTGAAACCCTGATCTTCTGCCTCAAACTTTCGAATCAGGCGATAGAAGGGGATTTGATGCAGGGCCGGAATGAAAGAGCTTTGGATTTTACCCACCTTGATCCTGCGCTTACGGCATGTCATGCAGCCGGTCTTGGTCCGCTTTTTGACTTCCTTCTTATGTCTGCTGCTGGAGATGATACTGTTGGGGTCGGATGGGGACGCAATTGGGAACCTTGAACCAGGCGAAGCAACCGCAACGGGTGGTGAGGGCCCTCCTATATATTGACCATTTGTGTTCAGCTGCGATCCATAGTATTGAGATATGTTTGGCAAGAGAGCCCCATATGGAGGGATGCGTCCGGGTAGTCCTGGTTGCTGTGACTCATCTTGCGCGTCTGCCGGCGAAGGTGAATGAGAAGGCCGTTGTTGCCTTGGATCAATGGAGCTGAGTGGTGGTAGATTTATCGGCCGGGGTGGTGCACTTGCTGCGTGGGTTGGAGAATGGCGAAATAGCTCCTCATGCTGTACCGGCCGACCAGGCGGATGTGGGAAGGAGGACATTGGATACGAGTGAAAAGCACCTGAGGGCTCGAAGGGACCCGGATGAGAGGTCATAGTACTCGAGACAGAAGCCATCACAAGACCAAAAGTGGATGTATGTGCACTTTTTCAAATTTCCTAGACGTCACATCGGTATATGCTTATTACTTTTGCAATTGAAACTGCATGTACAGCCCTGCGAGGCACCGTGCATATGCGAAACCTCGAAGCGAGGTGTGTCCTCAAGCTCGGCAAGTGCGGAATCCCTGCAACATGTGTCGTACTGCGACACGGAGTAAGAGACCAGGAGTGCGATGAGAGAAATAGTGCACGCCCCCATTCTGCGTAAGCGAGTTCCAAATAGGATCGCTATCGCAGGACGGGGGACCAGTCCATGCTCGTAGCGGTGAAGCATAATTGATTCGTTCACCACAAGTAATGGGTGTGGGCAGGGACGATATCGATCCGCCGTGGATTGGTTCGTTCGAGCCCGAAACAAGGCCGGCAAAGGGGACGGCTGGTTTTGCCGGATGGTCGGGCTCAAACAACCCATGTTCCAGGGCTCGCTTGTGAAGTAGGGTGGTCGTTGCAGAAGCGAAAAGGAGCTCTTTCTCCGAAACGTGGAGCTCAGCACGGTTAAAGCAGCCTCCGCACCGGCTGCGCAGCAAGCTAGATCAGGAGCGGGCAACGGCGGGCTCTAAAGGGCTCGCTTAAGCAAATGCAGGGGTTCTCTCCCAAACTTAGCATCTTACGCAACGGTCGAGTGAAATGAGATTGGGGATAAACGAGGTGCGTTTCAACTCTGGCCAAGAGTTGATTGGAGACGTGCAAATTCGATGGTTTTAAATCTCGGGGATTGGCCGCTTATTCAGGTCAAATAATACGTGGAAGCATCTCCCAAGCGAGCTTGGGTGAGCATGCAAAGAGAAAGAGAGTCCCCAAGTGTCACATTATTGGGCCGATTGCGAGCAGTCTTCCAATTTGCACATGTCCCCCCGATCTCACCCAGCGTCGCTCAGCATCCGACGACGAGAATGTGTTCAAGGGCTTCGAAGCTACCATTTGTCAATTACGGCAAGCCACTTGTCATAAGCTTTCACAACGATCCACCCACGTGGCAACCCGCCTCAACGGGAAAGACATCAGTCATGACCGGAAGTATCTGACAACCCCCCCGGTGTCATGTGCTTCTAATATCCTGTGTTCCATGATATTTTCAACAGGTATGAGATTCCCAGCAGTCTCTCACATCGGAATCGCACCACATGTCATGTCCTGCGCATGCTCCATTTGCGAAGGACTTGCATTGTGGCAAATACGGCAATTCTCCTTGCATCATTTACCCACCATACGGGTTCTCACGCACGGAGAATAGATATGCTCCAGCTGCTCCTTGATTCTATCTGGCTTGAAAGGAGACTGAAATGGATCGTCTATCCCATTTTAGGCCGCGGGCTCAGGAAATTCTCCTCCGCCTGACAGTAATTATCTCTTCATATTCTTATTTCTGAACCATCCTTCTGGTCGTTGTACCCGAGGCATATTCGGTTGTCTCTTCCGCGACCGGCTGACGCTCAGTCTCCTAGCTTATGCGCTCTGCAAGGTTGTAAATGCTGTCCTTGACCACTCCCCCGGTAAAGACACCTACATTGGCATGATACTCGGAGGTCAGGGTTCGGAGCTTGCTTTACTGTGAAGTCGGAAAGGAGGCCATCCGATCGGACATTCTCGCTAAAGCTCCAACAGCTTGAGCACTGTCACTGGTCCAGTCCGCGCTCGAGCTCAAAATCATACTCCTCAGCCACAGTGGGCGAGTGAATTGAATACTGACGGTTGTTGCGCAGGACCATCAATGTACTCAACTAGTGTAGATGGTTTTCCCAGAGCCAGTAACCTTACTCACTTTTCCCTTATGCTTTTTGGCTTTCGCTTCTTGAAAACAACACCAGTACCTAGTGATTCCTCTGCCATACGAATTTCTTGTAATGGCTGAGGGACCGACTCGGACGGGCCCGTAGATTCCTCTTTCATTATTGGAGGAGGATTAGTCCCTTCTGGCACTCCGATTCTGGATGTGCCAACATTGATGCTTTGCTCACTCGCAGTAACCATGGGTTCCTCTTTGGCTTCTTCCTTTACATCCAGAGCTGGGTCTTCCTTCACAGATTTGACCCCCGACAGCAAAGCATCGAGGTTCGGAGTTTCCGCGACATTCGCTCCAGGATATCTCTTTGAAGTCGAGCCCCAGCCCCGTCTGGCCAGGACCTCACCAGCTTCCTCTTCTTCCTCTTGTCCTTCGTATTTTCTTTTGCGGACCCCAACGCTCAAGGGGTCTTCTGACGTTGCTTCTTCAACTGGTCGTTGAGAGATCACCTTCCAATCTCCAGCCATGGCCATCTCACTGCGGAATTCATCTGGGACGGCAATACCCATTTCAGCCAGCTGGGCAAGCTGCTTCTTCCTCTCCGCGACAGATGCCTGTGGTGTGGCTGATGGTGGCGCTAGGTTTCTGCTCGTAGCTACGTTGTAATCGCTAGGACTGGCAGGGGAGCCGGCAACCACTTTGTTCAAACGCTCCACTTCTGCCCTTGCCCTCTGCTTCTCCCGCTCGCCTCGCTCGTGACCATCTTGAATGCTTTTAAGGAAGCGTCTGAGATTGCCTTGGTGCTTGCCGGTAGCCTCATGTTGAGCTCGTTCGAGTTTGGTATCTTTGACGTAAGTACTGCAATGCTTGCACCAGTATTTTGGCTATTTGTGTCGGATGTCAGTGGCTGTGATATGGTTGGAGAGAAAGGCAGGAGTGCACGGGTCCAGCTTACAGTTGACTTCCAGTATTCCGACATGTCCGGATAAGAGCTGCCTCTCGACGCGATTTCGCGTGAGTGCGGCTCACCTTTTGTCGGGCTGCGGCCTTACTCAGATCGAGACGCTGCGGGCTTTCGCACAAAATGATCGGATCTGATTTCCGCGCGGATTTCGAGGGGTGGGTGCTGGCCAATGAGAACCCCTCAAAAGACGAGGAAAAATCGGAACGACTAAAAATTTTTGCCTGCCGCGAATGAAAAGTTGCTTCTCCGACCCTTCTCCGACCCATCTCCAACTGAAATAATATCTGTGCACACGACACCTCTACACAACTCGAATATCGACGGAGTAGCTGGCTGTTTTGTCTGCAAAGGAAACCTGGTCTATCCCCCATATCACCTTTGCTCCCTCCTAGTCAAAACACGCCCCAATTGGCCTGAGTTAAGACCAAAGATCGGCACGCGACCCCTTCGTTCATCTCCTCCCCCATCTTCACCATGAAAGTCTTCGACTCAGACTGCACCTTCGACTACTCGTGGAACGAAGTTAGCACAGCAAACTGGCGGAAGTACTGTCCATGGAACGATAAATCCCCTCACGTCATTGCGGTCGACACTCTCTCCCGACGCGTTGATCCATCAACCGGCATACTCCGAACAGAACGGCTCATCACCTGTCAACAATCAGCGCCACAATGGGTAATCTCCCTATTGGGTGGCAACACAACCAGCCACGTCTACGAAGTCTCCTACGTGGATCCGGAGACGAAGAAAGTCACAATGTGCTCCACGAACATGACCTGGTCAAACCTGATAACGTGTCGAGAAACCGTTGTCTACCAACCATCACAAGTTGACCCCGAACGGAAAACAGACTTCAAGCAAGAAGCGAAGATATCCTCGTTTTGCGGCGGTCTGCAGAGAATAAGGACGAAGATCGAGGAAGCTAGCGTGGAGAGATTTCGAGAGAACGCCATGAGAGGGCGTGAAGGATTCGAAGCTGTCCTAGAGATGAGCCGCAGAGTGTTTGGCGAGCAGCGAGAACTAGAGATGCAACAACAAGCACACGCTTAGAAGATGCCAATTTCGGCCCCAAGATAAAAGTGGATTTCCGCGGTCCGATCAACCCTCAACTATCGACATACACAACCTTCACCACATCATCTACTTCACGACGACAATGTACAAATGCCTCCACGACCTTCCTTCTTTTTTACAGGTTGCATTAGCGAAACGGCGTTCAGAAGCGCTTACATGGGAATTTCAGGAGTTAGGAAGGAGGAAAATGGGTGCATCAGCACATGGCATACCCGACATTCAGATGGTGTACAGTACATCCCATTGAATGCTACTCATATTACCGCGGGGGCCTTTATAGACTACGGGACCGTGACGAAAGAGTACGGATTGGCTCGTTTGCATATTCGAGATACCACTATAGATCGCACTTCTAGATAGAAATAGAAGACAACAGGTGGACAGATTCTTGATCCGAACCGATCCTCCCCTTTCTTCCGCTAGCCTTGCTACTTTGATGAGAAGATGTCGGCTTACGTTTTCCGGAAGAGAAGAGAAGGGTTAGCAATACAACACACAAGAGGGTAGATAAGTCGGTCTCCCTTCGCCATCACTCGTAAGTCCCTCACAATTGCTCTGAAAAGGATAGGATTCCGGTGGCTTCCAGCAATCTCTTCTCCTTAGATAGTCAATGGGTGGCAGGGTAAGAGGATCAAGCAAGCGGCGGAGAAGGTGAAGTTGGCCCTTTGGACGTTCTAACGAGTACACATTCTTCCTTAGTGATTAAATGCCACGCCAATTTTAGACAAACAATGCGAATTACAAGCTTCCCACCCAGCTGTAATGGGTTGCTCGTAGTAGAATACAGAGAAAGGGGTGGGGCAAAGAATATTTGACCAGCATCCTCCTCACCAAAAGTTGATTCGCTCTCAAATAATGAATCTCTTTCCTCCTTCTACCAGCCCATCTGCGAACTTCGTGACAGCCGTCCAGACAGGGAGGAACTTCCTGGCCTCGTCAAGCGCTGGAATGACACCCTCCTGGTTCGCATCACTCCACATGCAGACCACCCTGCCCTCCATCCCCGTTTTCTGTCCCTCGTGCGGACCTTGTCCTTCCCACTCAACATCCACTGTCCATGTCCGATTCCAGGTGCGACTCCATAGCCGGATCTCCTTACCCCCTGCCTCAGGTACAGGCGGGAAGCGCTTGTCGTTCGGCCCTGCGCCAACTACGTGGACATCAGAGATCGGCGCGTCGAAGAGGATCTTGCAGGCCCGTGTGTTCCGGCCGGACAGCATGAAACGTGCCTTGTTTGCATCACCGCTCCGGGAGACGTTGTAAGTGAGCCAACTGTGGTACTGGGTCTCTGGCGGCAAGATGGAGTGCGGGTCAACGACCCTGGGCGGTAAGCCATGGCCCTTGCATATACTGCGGCCGGATGACCGGTCAGCGGCGCAATTTGTGAATCTGGTTTCCCCCTCAGGAAGCGACCTTACGGCGTACTTCACATAGGGTGAAATGCCCACGATGGAGACATTGTTGATACCGGAATCCAGGTCGACTTCTTGTTTGAAGAAAAGCTTCAGGCGGTTGTTCGATGAGAATGGGAAAGCTGTCAAATTGTAGATCAACGTCCCCACCAGAACCAAGAGCATGAATGTCGGCACTTGCCAAGACAAGCGGTGGAGGAACGGCACCAAAGGAGAAAGTATTAGAATGGTGAATGCAGCCATGAAGACGTACAGAACGAGCATGGAGCTACCATCTTGTCCGGTTTGATGTAAAGCAGCGACGACCAGCAATCCGATCTGACCTACCAGAATGATGACAATGGGCGCCACAAGTAGGAATTGTAGAAGCCAGGTCCAGGTTGGGAGGGATCTACTCCAACTCTGCTCTTCCCTGTTATGGGGGCCATCCTTGTCCGCTGTGGCTGTATGATCGTCACCCGTATCTTCGTCGTTGTACCGGGCAAAGGTCGGCCGCCCTCTGTTAAGCAAACCAGTGCGCTCATCCGCGTCTACTTGTTCAGCATCTAAACCCTGGTCGATTTGACTAACTGATGGCCTTCGGGAGGTATCGGATTCTTGGGCTTCCTTCTTCTCTGGAAGAGCAAATAGCTCCAACAAGGATATCCACGTCGCTAGTGCAATGCCGGCAAAGAAGAAAAGTACGAAATATCCACCCGCTATATTTAGATGTGATTCGAAAACAGTATTTGCAACAAGGATTGCCCACCAGGCTACAAACATCCATAAGAAGCAGTATGCTCTGGTGAGGCCTGAAGGTCGAACAGCTACGCACACCTTATAGTTAGTGTGGATTTCTCAGACGGGGCGGTCCAAAAGTGAGCATGAGAGAAGGTCGGTCTTTCGAGGCACGGAAGCAATAATCCCTGATTACACGACACAAGAGAACTTACCATCCGCTATGCGGCACAGGACCCAAGCAACGAAGATAAACGAAGACAACTGCATACTCCAGACTGACCACTCAGAACTATGGGCGATCTGAGGGTTGACCAGGAACAGAAGATATCCCAGAGCGATCGGCCTATATGCATCCTAGAATTAGCAATTATTCTCAGACGGCCAGACTTGTTCAAACAATTATGGAGCGAGTTTAGGAGGAGGCTGCGCTACTGAAGAACCCGATGAACAATCTCAACTTACGCCGCACAAGAGAGCGCGAATATGAAAGGAAAGCGGAAGAATCCACGCCAACCGTAAAGAGGAACCGCTTCATCGCCATCTGGTGTATGGTGAAGCTTAGACTTGGAAAAGAGATAGAGACGGTCTACTCTATGAAGAGCAATCACTGTCAGGACCAAGAAAACTGGCGCAACGACAAGCAGCGTGACAGAGAGAGCAAAAAGCGTATGTAATTGGAATACTGCAAAGGCTTTGCCGAACAGGTCGAACCAGACTCCAGGAGAGCCCGTTCCTGCGTCTACACGCACCATAAGTTAGCGATGATTTCGCAGAGGGGTCGGAATTCTGAACGCGATGGAAATGGGGCTTCGGGAGGACTTGGGTCTCTCGATTAACTCCAGCTGCCACCCCTCATTATCCATCATATTGGGAACTTACCAACACCGCCTTTCGTAGAAGGTGTGCCCACGAAGGTGGAACTCGTGTCAGATGTCAATGATTTCGTCGTCTCCAATGCAGCTGAGAGCATGTGCCAGAGGGACTCTTTGCTTGTATGTCTTGCATCGTCCTCGCCTGTATGGTATCGGGATCTTGGTTCAAAGAAGGCCACGTCGAGTCCTCGAAATCCTAGTATGCCCTCGAACACAACATAATCTGTCTGGCTGCGTACTAGTCCCCTCTTGAAGCCATCAGCCGTTATAACCGAGCCGAAAGGGTATGGCGAGCCCTTGTACGCTCGTGTGACTTCAGTATCTGAGCTCCTGAACAACACGGCTTTGCCTCCAGCTCCAGCACCTTCGAGATTGAGGAATGTGTGAGGAAACCTGGACAGAGGGTGCTGGCTGAAAGCTCTCGCCCCGTTTAGGAAGTCTTCCTCCCCATTGTTGAACAGGGCGACAAGGCCCTTCTTTGGTGCATTGCCAGGTGTGGTATAGTATCTGATCAGCTGTAAGATGCACACAACCCCAACGCCGTCGTCGGTAGCACCGAACCCTGTCGATACACTGTCATAATGTGCATTGACCAATACACCTCCATCGTTTTTTGGTTTGCCCTTAGGGTCTTTCCACCAGTTGTCGTCCCCGTCTTCAGATCCACGGACATAGACAATAATGTTCGTGCCTTCGAAGTATACGCTCAACCCAGACGCACCCGCGCCGGTGGCACTTCCCGGAGAGGAAAAGGTCAGGTTCGAGGACAAGTCGCTAAAAACGTGTACGCGAGGTTCCGTGTCGCTCGAAGCTGCCGTCTCTTGTTCGGCAAGAATAGACTCAATCCGCAGCAGCAGCCAATCCCGCACCCGGTCATTGCTGTGGCTATTGTAGGGGTGGGAGGAGGCCGTCAGTTCCTGTAGATCAAGCCAGGCTTCAGTAATATTGATGCCTTTCGGGAACTTTTTGGGCAGTGTGGGAAGCTTCGTATGGACGAGGATAAGGGAGATGACTATGCCAGCGTACACTAGAGTTGTGAGAAGAGTGACTGGCCCCTTTGTAAAGGCTATTGGATTTGAGAACGCCGCCATTGCAGTTGTGGCTAAATACCAATTCACAATCTCATGACGCCCTCTTGGGCAACATGTCGAGTGGAATTGCAAATTTGGATTGAATTGTTGTTGCTGATGTATGAGAGCTTCAGAATTAAGGTTGAAGCTCTCATTGCATTTGCTTGCTGCGGGGAAGCAAATATGCACGTCATTACTAGTTAAGCTAGTGAAGCCCCTTAGGTAAGGAATGCCCTACAGCCCACTGTACTTTGCATTTTGTTTGCCATGTGACTTGTGGAGTTCTGCTAATCCTCCAGACACAAGCCGCTCCCTCGTCTCACTTCTCACTATTCTCAATTCCATTAAGTCTGCTAACCCAATAAACGATGAACAACCATCTCTCTTCTATCAAGCCTGCAGTCCCATGAACAGCGACCGTCTGCCTTGGTAGCGTCTTGTTACAACTGAACCATAGGCAATTAACTGCATATTGATGGGACTAATCATACCAAGGATTCACTCTATCGCCATTTCTTCGACTTGCTCTCTGCAATAGGCTTCAAACCCGCTATTAGTATTCTATCCAACACCCAGTCTGGTGTGATGGAGAAGAAAAGACGCTGCAGCTCGTGCGGCAAATATCCCGTCACATTGGCTGAGCCACATCCTACCCGAGCCAAGGCCGATTGGGCCATGACTCTGGAGGAAGGGACGAAAAAGGAGATGTCAGCATGATTTTGTTGCGATTGGACGCCCCCGACTTGGATGCCTAGGACCTCAACTTTGTGGTGGTTCGCCTTCAGCTCTAAGCCCAAGGCCTTGCTAAACGCGCGCACATAGGCTTTCGTAGGCGAGTAGACGCTCAGCCATGGCATACCAACCTCGGAGATGGACCCAATGTTCATGATGAGACTTGGCTCGTTGCGTTGCAATGTCGGCAAGAGCGCTCTTGTAAGTTGGGTTGTGAACCGTAGGTTGATATTGATTACCGCGTCGACTTCCTTTGCTGTGTGCTCTTCCAGAGTCTTGAAGTCGACATCCAGAGCGGCCGTTCCACCGACGTTATTGACGAGGACCGTAAGGTGGATGTCTTGCAAATTCGCAACAATGTCGTCGATCGCAGAGGCGGTGAAAGACCCTGCGTCCGCGATGACTTTCCGAACTTGGACTTTGGGGTAATCAGCAAGGAGAGATGCCTGAACTCGTGAAAGCTTCTCGGCGTTCCGTCCATGGAGGACCACATTGAAGCCGTGCGAGCAGAGTTCGTGGGCAATGCCTTTACCGATCCCGTCGCTAGATCCGGTGACTAGTGCCCACGACTTTTCTCCCTGGTAATCGCGTAGATAGCGGCCAAGGGTCGAGGGGTAAAGGAAGTAAAGCATGGCTGAGGCTCTCAACGTGGCGATACTAAGGTCTGTCTGTAGGGCTTTGATCTCCCCCTAGCGCCCACAAGGCACTCGGGGTAAGTGGCGTACTATTTGCTCTCCTTGTCGCATGTAACCTCGTACTGCTGGCGGTCATTTGCGGATGTGGACCGAGTGCCGGCGAGACCAGACTGGGGCTGGCAACGATCGAGGCGACTACGAAGTAGGACCACAGCAGTGGAAAGCGACCTGCTTGGCTTACAGAAAGTAAGGGACCGATGAATATTGGCTACCACTGTCAACCAAAGGTACTTAGCGTTATCTCACTATGAGGTATTCTGCTGAGAGCCCGTAAGACAGGCCCTTGTCTGGAAATACGACGAATGAGAGGTTGAAATTTGCACCTTTAATGACTGCCTTTTGGTCGGCTTATCTTACTCGCCCTAGCCTGCACCACGGTACTTTAGATCCCGACACCCAATTAGCGCTGCTTGATACTTTTGCACGCTTCTCACACCTATCATACGGAATAGCCTTTTTTGGCGTCGACTGCTTTAGGCAAGATTTGCGCCCCGTGCTCAAAGTATCCATGATTTCTTACGTGGTTGCCGTGCGGCATTTTAGCACGTCCTTTGATTCCGGAAGAGGGTCCCTCCGATAAGCAGCTATTTCTGTTATAAGGTTTGAGTTTCGTACCTGAGAGAGTTCCAATTTACGCCAAAAAGTGGCACAGCACACAGGGAGAGATCTAGGCGAGGCTATGTCCTCCTCTCGGATCGTTACACCTTCTCGGCTAGGAGCTTGAGGTGTGATCTCAACCCTTCTCAAAGTCATGCCCAGTAACCAGGAACAATCGGGTCGAGTTTCCAGAGGAAGGAATGGTCATCCATCTACTAACGACTGGGAAAAGCATAAGGCAGAAATTGTGTGGTTGTACGAGGGACAAGATAACTCGTTAGACGAGGTTGCCCGGCTTATGGAAGCGAAACATCACTTCATAGCCACGTACGCAGTCCCCAGCCAATTTAAATTTGGATTCGGCTTACTGGTCAAGGAAACCTGCCTACAAGAAACGTTTTCAGAACTGGGGAGTCAAGAAGTATACCACTAAGGCGATAATGGGCGCAGTTTTGTGGCATGTGCTGGCCCGAAAGCGTGAGGGAAGGCCTTCTGGTATCACCAAAAAAGGAATTCCTTTTCCGGAAAGAAAACTTGCCCATCATTTGAAAAAGAATGGCCTAACCGAAGAGGAAGTGCTGCGGGGCTTTACCCAAGAACCACCGTTGCCTCCCGGATTTGCTTTCACAACAGCACCACCTCAATCGACCGGTCAGGTATATGGGGTCTCGAAAATGCCATGTCCAGTGTCTTGTCCAGAAACAGAGTCCCTCGTGCCTTCAGAAGTCGCCAAAGCCCCTCTAGAGCTTAGCAAAGAAGCTTCCTCCACGCCCTGTGCAACGAGACGAACAACTCATGAAAATACACCCGCCTGGCTGTCCAGACTTGAGCTGGACTTGGATTACAGCCCTACGCAAATCCAAAATGTTCTCCAACCGGATGGTGCCTTCGAGAACTTCCAGAGTGGTTTATTGCAGGGAATGGACTCGGAACCTTGGGAAACCGTCGGGCTCCACACGAACGGAGCACACGATCCGTGGGAAACCGGACCAGAAATGGGAGCTGCTTATCAAGACTTCCACGCCGGGATGCTAGATCCTGTGATGGATACACAAGTGGGACGGCTTGTTGCTGAAAGCTTCCGAGTTGCTGAGTCAACCCCAATTACTTCCCAACGTGAAGTCAACCTCAAAGCTGGTGCATCAGTAGCCACAAAACCTCATGGCTCCGCTTTGAATTGCGATTCCACAGCTCTGGGAGTCACAGAAATAGAGCCTTGGACGGTTATCACACCCCAAAATACTAACCCTACAAACTTCAGTGTGAACTACAAGACCTCTCTATCCGAGCCTCGTGAAGCTATAGGTGAGATTCCGGAGCCGTACGCCAGTGAGTCTAGCAGATCAGGATCAGGATCAGGATCTGAAGAAATCGACGATGGGGAGCCTGAAACGAGGACCGCCCATGACGCACACCTTTTGCAAGCTGCCGTCTCATCCACTTTTGATTTCGAACCCGAAGCCTTCGCGGCCTTCTGTTACCTCTCCTGTACTCTTCAAGCACAAAACCGAAGGCAAGAAGCGGAGCTTGTTGCATCGCAAGCGTTCGAAATATACAAGTCTCTAATCAGGGAGAGGCACTGGCTTGCCCTGACATGCCTCAACCTCGTGTTCACGGTGTTATTTCTTCACGGCAGAAATGATGACGCAACACTGCTTCTGAAAGGCGCGCGTGAGGCTGCTCTTACATGTGTTGATGGCGAAGACCCAATCGTCGAGACTATAAGCTTCATGATAGCGCAGTCTTGCAATATAGCTTTGGAGTGTGGACTGGGTGTTGCAAGGCTTCGATTGATCTACGAGCGTTTCAGGGAGATGGTATCTCTAAGGCATCCGTATACTGTGCTGGCCGGGTGCAAGTTGGCTTGGAGGCTCTCCTTTGACGACAAAAATCTTCACAGTCGGTGGGAGGCCATCAATCTGTTGACAATCCTACAGGATAGCGCTGATGAAGTTCTGGGCACCACTCACATGCAGTCTATTTCAATAATGGACATTAAAGGGAGAATACTTCATGACTTGGGGCGTTTGCAGGAAGCGGAATGGACTCTGTCAACGGCGTTGAAAAGGGTTGAGAACAAGTGGCACCCGCTGGACGCATTTGGGCTCGAAATGAAAAGGCGCTATGCAAATCTACTGCGTGACCTTGGTCGCAGGCAAGAAGCGGAAAAGCTGTGGACTGAAGTAGCTCTTGGAAAGACCATCTGTCTTGGCCATGAGCATCAATGGGCGCTGTCGTGTGTCGACGAGGTCTACGAATTCTTGCGTCTTCCAGGACGCGAACACGATCTGGCAGCCTTCGAGACTGATTTAGCTCGGGCAGTCCGGAAGTCATCGAAAAGCTTGTCTATGTTCAGCTGCTAGCTGGCCTCTACTTGGATGTTCGAACAAAAGTTAGCGAATGCAAATTGTAAATGTTTGACAATGGCTGAAGCTGACATCTGCCTCCGAGGTAGCCCTAGCAACATCCTCATCCTATGGCTCCCCTAAATAAGGGCCTAATAAGCGTAATCGTTAGGGATGGGAGGCGATCAGATGATCCGATTATCATCCACCAAGTCTATGTCGCACTGGAAATGATAATAGGATTTATTCCGAGAAAACAAAGGTAGATTTGATGCCTCGGATATGGTATGTTCGAATGCTAGCGGTAACTTTGCTAACGGAGTCTCAAATTCTACAAAAAGTCATATGCAACGCCACAGTCTTGCAACGCCAAATGCCAGGAACAATCCCACACGATTCAGCAGTCTGGACAGCTTACGTTCCGAGGACTACGCCGAGCTTGCATCCCGTCGCTGAAAATCACCATGCCCCGTTGAACGCCGGGCCAACTGCTCAATGTCCAAGAAATCCACAACCCCTGTCAATGTCAGACCTCGCCAGTTACCAATATTCATCCTCTTCCCGGATGTGGCCGGGGATGAGGACTCTGCGGCTTGGGTGGGGGCGGCCATGGCCCATTTGGTGGGTTGGAGTAAGAGCCTTCGTCCGACTCGGGAAACGCCGTCTTTTTCCGCAGTATGATCAACGAAGCTCTCGCCGAATTCCGCATAGGGATACACCCGTAACGTGCAATTTCCTGCAATGAATGCTCGTGAATCGTGTCGGTGCCAATCAGCAGGTCGGTTCGAAGATTGTAGATGATGAAGAATTCCAACTCAACTGGCCCGGCCGGCCATTGGCGGCGAGGCTCCCAGTCGACCCTCAGAGTGGCTTTCCCTAGTGCCGTCACCACGCGGCCATTAAAAGCTTCGAACTCTTGCTGAGTCTGACTTGCCGAGACACCTTCAAGCTTGTCATACATCGTCTTCGACATGAAATTAGCTTCGGAGCCATTATCCAGCCAAGCTCTAGCGTTGATGCTGCGAAAGCCGGTACCCGACAAAGTTATCTGCAATGTATCCCTCTTCTCCACCATGAATGTTTTGTCCTAGTTGATTTGTGAGGCCGGCGTTTGATCTCAGCGTCGGAGAAGGACTGACCTCGGGTGGCATCGATCTACCCTCCAGCAGTGCCTCCTGCTCCTGATGACGTGACACTACAGACACATATCTCGAGGCTCTGCGCCGGTCTTCGTCGGGGACAGTATTTGTGTTTCCCAGGTTGGCGTCGTATTGCTGAGAAAGTCGCTTGAGTGTGGCAATCATGTCCTGAGATTTGAGAGAGATGGTCATCGGCCATACGCCTCAAAATTAAGGTTACTTACACTTGTTATGGTATGACGGCTGTTGATCAAAAAGCCTCTTCTGCCCTATGTTGTGGTCAGCGCCTATCTGACGTGCAATGGCTCCCATTCGCACTCACGTCTTTTGGATGATCTCCTTGCCTCACTGTGGCATCCTTGCCAAGATACTGAGCGACCCATCCGTCGATTACCTGAGGATTTATGTCTTCCGCTGGTAAAAAGAACGCCCTCAGGACCTCTCGACTTTCAACTGGTCTCGGGCTGCCGATCCTCGAGTCTTGGAGGCCGGAGGAGAGAGAACTTTCTGTGGGGTTTGGATCCATGTCATAATCGCGTCTGTCGTTTGCACGACTTGTTAAGCGATTTTGATTCCCGGAAGATGTGGTCATGCTATCAAGAGATCGGTCTGGCTGATTTCGCCGCCTATCAGGACTCCTAGTGCGGCCGTAACGTTCAGTGTCGCTATTCGTAAAACCTTCGCCTTGGCCTCGATCACCAGTATCGCCAGTGGCCCCTGGCCCGCCCCTTCGGAATTGATCATGTTCTCTTTTCACATCGCCAAGGAAGGACTCTCTATCTTGTCGATTCCCTTCTATCAACCTGATCAAGAAGTCTTCACCGCCGGCTTCACCCAGCTGATCCCATTTTCTCAACAGCAGGGCATGGTGGATGCAGGTCCGGGCAACGGACTCCTCTCCTGCTCTTTGGCTTTTGCCTGCCTGGGCCAGGAACGCCTGGATTTCTAGTTCGCTGACGATACGTTTGTTTCGCTTGATGAATTGAAGGCATCCGTCCCAATCACCCACACGCACTTTCAAGAAGTATCTTCCAAGGGTTGAGAGATCCTGGGAGCGCCGGGGGTCGGCCGTTCGGGAGTGCTCGGAGACAGACATGGCGAAAAGGCACCCTCCTTTCGCAGATCGCGGTCAACGTGGGATGTTTGCTACTGACTTCCCCCAAGGCAACCCTATACTGCGGAGGCCTTAGCCTCCCTAACCAGCGACTAGATACACCCTTACTGGGGTTATGAAGACAAGAGATACTTGTGTTGGCAATAGCTCTACTAGAACTTTGAACTTGCTTCTCCGAGAATCACACGAACTGAGATCCTGATTCAAGGCCAGCACTAGGAAGGAGATAGTACTTGAAGAGCTTGCTATGCTACCCACTGACCCTGGGTTCATGCTGTGGTGATTCGGCATTTTGAAGTTAGGGCATCCCAATGGAGTATAACGCGAGCCTCTTCAGGCAACCGTTTGCCTTAACGCCTTGACGCCTGGGCGCCTTCTTACTAAGTCTTATTCGCGCACTTCCCATTGGTATGAACGTAGACCAGTCACGCTGAAAGACGTGCATACTAACCCAACCGGGCTGGTAGCCAGAAGGGTAACATAGAAACCGGGCGTCTGAGGCAAAAAGTACTTATTGTTGGGCATCAATTTCAGAAATGTTTTGGATTTAACTGGACGTCGAGGTCGATTTCTAGAAATACGAAGCAAAGTATCATCAGCACCTAGATCAATGTAAGCCTTGCCGAATCGCTCTCGAGGGCCGCATGCCCTCCAGTTATTTGCATGTTGTAAGCAACAAAGGACACTTACTGGATTAATGGGGTAGCATCTGTCCCACCTGTGGAGAGCAAGCGCCGAATTCAATCAACGCCTTCTTTCTATGACCATCATATCATCTTGACACCTTCTCTGCACATATTCACTGGCCCTATGTCTGTACTTCGCTTTCAGGCAAGCCAGACATAGAGGGGAACATCCTCATCATCGAGCCAGAGTACTGAAAAGCGAGTAAAGGTAGCGATATGAGAGAGGACTCCAAGCTTGGGGCAAGGAGCCTATAGGTATCATGACGGCTTTGACGGCAAAGAAAGCGCGGAGAATATCGGACATGACGAATTTTTGTCGGACGGCCGGTCGACGGAAATATGTAGGAGCAAGATGATGAAAATCCGAGAAAACACGAATTCAGAGCAGGTAGATGAATGTGTAAGGTGGCTGTGAACATAGTGCTGAAAAAGCACTGCGCGAAAAGATCCTGACTTGGCTTTCAGCCAAATACTGTACGCGTAGAAAGAAGGCAGAAATCTCTCCACAGGGGGCAAGGATATTACCTGCTATGTGAATGGCTCATGTTTTCGAGGAGCGTCATTATATCCCTAGCTAAAGTAGTTACTCAGACTGGAGGTTACTACATAGAGGACACTCGTTAATATCACATCGCTGTCGACGTTATGCAATAATCTTGCTAAGTAAGTTCCAGGCAGCTCTCAACTAGAGCTTTGGGGATCTATGAGAACGTATACCTGTATCTGGGCAGGTTCAGAGACGCCAAAGGGCATGACTTGTTCGGCGATGAGGGGATAGTTCACGATAAGAAGTCAAAGTAGCATGGTAACATCGTGGTTTCCCTGTTCTTGAGCATTAGTGGGGCTTTGGATCTGTGCCTGCTATTGGGTCTCAACGTAAGGGAGCGATTTAGAGTATTCCACTGCTGGCTTTCATTTAGGCACGTGTTGTGCGAACAACGAGGCAGCTTTTTTGCCTTATGCTGTTGTTCGACGAAACATGGGCCGGCGATTCAGTATTCGCTCCCGCGGCTTACATCACGGCCGGAGCCCCCCACAGCGTGGCGCTCGAACCCGGGGCTAATGCGGGTGCTACTAACGTCATTCACCCACTCGGCGAGAAACGTCACCTAGTGGAGAAACACCAATGGCAGAGACACTCTACAGGCATTTTTGCTAATTACACCGTCAACTTTGTCATAATAACTGTATTCTCTACAGCATGTGAAGGATGAGGTACGTACAGATTTGGTGTTGCCTTGACAGCTGGGCAGCCTAATCCCGCCAGGTGTCGTGAGGGATTGAAATTCTGCTATTTTGCGGCACATGCTCTCCCTGTGGCCAACTACGGAATCCCATACACCAGGAGCCACAGATACTCTGTCATGACCAACCCCCTTCCCTTACAATGAGGACCGGCTTTTTAATTGATTCGTCAAGATTAACGAGGTTCAAATCATTACAGTAAAATTGGAGGCGGCAAAACCGCAGCCAATTTTGGCGCCCTTCCAGCACCAGGCTAGCGTGCGGCCAGTTCCCGGTTTGGCTTGGCCAGGTTGCTGGAGAGCTTGGTGGAGAAATTGTCTGCGAACTTGGAGCAAGATTTGGCTGAGAACTTGGTGGAGGAATTGGCTGGGAACTTGATAGAGAACTTTCTGAGGAGCTTGCTGAAAAAACCCAGGCATTGCCTTAAGAGAAGACACGTTTGACAACAGCTATGTGACTGGCAATAATCGCAAGGTTTCCTCTGAAGATGTTGGTTTTGGCGGTTTCAGATACATGCTCGTATCCCATCGGCTCGTCGCCGTATGCCATCAGCGACCCCTCTGCTATCGTGCACAGTAGTGTTGTCTTTAAGCGCCCAATGTGTTGAAAGTGCCAAGCCTAGTCACGTGACACTTTCTATGGATAGAGTAGCCCCTGCCCCTGACAGAGCAGCACACACATAGTCAATGTTACTGCTGCCGCGTAACCTGTTCAACACGACGGAGCCTGAGGCTGCAGCCACGATGCATGTCTCAGCCTTCTATGATCTCATCTTCAGCCTTGGTCCCACACCGCCCAATCATCAAATCGTTAACAAGCCCATGGTATCAAGCGCCCCAGCCATCAAGGGATGTCTCACTCTCCTCAAGCCCCTCGTCCTAATATAGTCCTTCCTAGGCCATGCTGCCTGCACTGGGTAATAGATCATATTGGGATAAATCTCCGCTAGTGCGTGGAGGATGCCTTATCCTATTGTGACGACTGGAAGTCACTGGGCTATTCTGGGTTGAAAGTATGCCTTGCATGGTAGAATGGTCAATAACCTTTTCGGAGGGCGTACCGCTAAATCTAGGCAGTCCAGCTTTGTCTACCCTTCGTATTGGTAGCTGAGATATGTAGGTTTGAATGAGGTAATATGGCCGTAGCTGCAGGAGGAATCAAGTTAGCTGCTTAGGAGAGGCTGACGAGGACTATTTGCTAATTGGTCAATTTCTGTCCGTCTTGTCAGGTCACTGCGGTCCATATCTCCGAAGATTATAACATCCTCTGAATCCCCTCGACGTGAGAGGCTCAGTCGTCTCTTTCAAGAGCAGGACGATCCTTAAGCAGACCCTTCTTGAACCTGAAAGTAGGTACCTGTGCTTCTACCGTTCAACGCTTAGACGGACCAGAGCTCTGAGTACATAGGTATTCGCAGTGTTTCCTCCCCCGCCACGAAGACCCCTCCGCTGACCATCCCGCCACGTTAGAACTAAGAATTGGCATCTCACACTCTCCTACAGACGCTCCAAGACCTACTACATTCATCCAGCTACCCCTCTTACAGTCCTTTACCATGGAGCCCCAGTTCCCGCTGCCAATCGCCCCAGCATGCCAAAGGTGCAGGCAGCCCTGTACCCGAGAGATCGTCTCAGCGGAGAACCCAAATGGCAACTCAGGTCGTCCGTACTATACCTGCATGAACCGCCAGCACCCTCGCAAGTTTTCGACCTGGGACGACAGCCGAGGCATTGTCAATGGGAACCCGCGATGTTGGTGCGGCTTCACGAGTCGCAGGGGCACGACCAACGGACCTACCCCGACCAATTTCTATTCCTGCCCTGCAGGAAAATGCAGATACTCTGAGGACGCGCCACTGGCGTTTGAAGCGAACAGTATCACGGTTGTTAGCGGGGCGCCCAGATATGCCGAGCCTCGACCTAAAGTCGACATGGAGGCTCAAACTATCGGAATGAGGCCTACCTATCATAATCATCGTCATTACTGTTGCGGGGTGATGTAACTGAGTGGTTTATTGTTGGAGGAACCATATAGGAGCATCATATCAAGGCTTCCTTGAGCGAGGAAAGGCGAACTATATTACGCCTTTGTGCGCCGAACTTCTTTCGAAGGGCAGGCCATTGTGGGTGTAGGTGGTGGTGAGTGGTGGTGAGCGGAAATACAAATCTCCCAAGTAAATGTATAGGCGAGGCAAGGGACGGGGTATCAACATTGTGCCGCATATTGTTTGCTACGGAGGGTTAGGGAAAGCTGGACGATACAATGATGCCATGGACGTAAATGAGATAGATTGTCATCCTTGCCTATCAATGTAAATCAGTCATGTAGATCTTAACCCTGGGGAAAAGGTTCGTTGAGTACTTGCACAAGGTGGTATCTTAGGGTCTAGTTATTATTGCCAAGCTTTTGCAAACTGCCTGCAGGTCTTCATAGGTCAGCGCTCATTATCATCACAAGGAATCAAGTGCCTTTCTAACTGCAGCACCTATCTCTGATTCCTGTGCACCATTCTTCACATGCGAAGACGGACTTGCTCTTCCCGCAAGGTATTCACAGTGGTCTTACATTCTCTGAAACAACTGCTGGTTCGATTGTCTGGTTGAGATACTAAAAAGTTTCAGAGACTAGATTTGCGGGCCCCGGCATTTCCGCCGAGCACTCTTAACAATCTTCGAATTGGATAGCGGGCTTCAACCACAGTCATCCGCAATAGGACCGACCGTTCAACCTCTCAGCTAGCCAACATGGCAGCCAATCTCCCAATGCCCACACCCTCTCCTCCTCGCAAGCCGTTCAAATCCTTCAAGGTGATATCTTTCGATGTCTACGGCACACTCATCGACTTCAAACCAAGTATTGTGGCTGCATTCCAACCGTTGATATCCCGCTTACCCGATTCATCACCGTACAAAAGTCGCATGACAACTTCCAATCACGAACTTGATCCCGGAGGTGCCAAGTTACTCGGACTCTTCAAGCAGCATGAGGACCGCCTTCTTGTGGGCAAAGGCAAGGGCCTACGGAGGTTTGATGGCGTGATGCACGATATCTATTTAGGCATTGCGAAAGAGGTTGGGGTCGAGGAGTATGCGGAGCTGGAAGCGGAGGCGGAAGCGTTCGGGAAGGGCGTGGGAGAATTGCCAGCATTTCCAGATTCAGTGGACGCGTGCTTACGGCTGAGCAGGCTGGGGTATAAGCTGGTCTTCCTCTCCAACATAGAAAAGTGGGCGTCGCATCAGACAGCTGATGGGCCGTTGAGGGAGGTACAGTTCTGGCGCAGATATACGGCAAATGATTTTGAGCAGGACGATCCCGACCGCAATAAGCTTAAGTATCTGATATCTCAAGTGAGGAAGGATTCACATGACGAAGGTTTGGGGGTAGTGCAGCAAGATGAGGTTTTGCATGTCGCGCAGAGTCTGGGGCATGATCATGCGCCAGCGAAAGAGCTTGGGTTGAGCACTGTCTGGATCGTACGGGACAGTGTCAAGTGGGGCAAGGAGGGAGAGATGAGAGAGTTCATTGAGAAGGGAAAGGCCGGATATGGATGGAGGTTTGTGACATTGAGGGAGTTTGCTGATGCCATCGAGGAAGAATGGGCAGACAGCAAGAAGGCTGAGGTGTAGGCAGGACATTCACTAGCAATGTGCAGCAATCTATTCTTGTTCGTTTCCGCCTGGTCTTTCGTTCGTTACCAACGGTGACATATCGCTTGCGTAACCTTCTGGGGAGCACCAGACCAGTACTTAAGAGTCACAGTGGCCAAACATAATATTGAACGTTTCATATAAATGCGTGATGGCCATGCCCATGGCAAAGGGATGCCAGGTCCACGATTCCACGACGAAAGGGGTCATTTGCCCAGCAAACAGAACTCAAGCGGTGATAGCAACTACTGGTGCCCATGAACATGCGACTTGGCTTGGAACAAGAAACTCCTTAGTAGAATGAACTGTGCAAGTTGGGATCATGGAAACCAAGGTACTATTGCGCAAACGACCTCAAGCGAACGGAGGTCGCTATCACGAATTTGACGTCCATTTGAGCACTTGAAAATCGAACGAAGAATATTGCCAAAGCCTAAGATGAAACCTTTGTCAACCTACTTAATCCGCCATTGGAAGCACTTTCCAATTTCTGATAATCGCAAGGCAAACGTCTTTCGACAGGTCCGTTATATGACGGCGGCCTCTGGCTAGCATAAAGCCGTCATTTAGCACGCAGCCGACCACTCTGATACAGTATGAAGCTCACTGTGGGTATGTCCTCAGATAAGGACTGGATGAAAGCCGCATAGACCTTCGGTGATGAACAAGGAGAGAAACAACGACCGCTAGAACAAAGTCGTTCGTTTTCAGGGCCTTGGCGCGGGAAAACTTCTCAAAATATCGAGTGAAGAGAAATCCAATTTGACACTTCAATCACGCGTCCGAGCCGTACCTACATTCGTTTACCACACTGAAAATCGGCGACTGGAGTTCAAACCGAAATGACTAAGTAAGGAGGCGAAACTAAGCGCCCCGAACGTGCTTGATTGGCCAAGCTGAGGACGATTTACCAACCTAGGACTCCGCCTGTATCTGGCGTCGCTATGATTGGACCACTAAGGGGTGATGGATTTCCTTATTCGCTTTGTGCAAGTGCACGAGCAGTTCCGTCAGGCTGAGATTGAAGCCCTTGGCACTATTGCTGGTGTACTCGTTGAGGTGATATCCTACTCAAACAAGGTAAGATTAACGCCAGACAGCCTCACATGTTCCTAACAATCTACTCAGTCACCATTTTGCATAGTCCGCTTTCCTTCTTCGACTCATCCTGAAGCTGCAGCCAATGCCTTCATCACCCGATCTATCCTAGCAAAGGCAATCTATGAGCTATGGGGTGTCGGAGCTAGTTATGAGGAACTGCATAGAGACTGTGCAGCTCGGACCCAAGCTCTCTGGCCTACTTATAGGCAAGCAAGTTTCAAATTTTCCCTCGACGCGTACTGCGGAAAGCGTACAACCGCAGAGCAGCGCGACATCATCAACACTTTTCGCTACCTCGGGTTCGAAGGGCCCATTCGAATGCAAGATGCTGAGACTGAATTCACAGTCTTCGAGGAATGGGATTTGACTTCTTCTCCACATCACCAGCCAGGTTCAAAACCACAGAACATATCTGCTACTGAGATTTTCTCGACCGATGCTACACCGAGAACGCCATCTCGTCTCTTCTTCGGCAGGAAGGTTCAGTCCTCATCTCGACACCTTGTTGACAAGCATGACCTCAAGAAACGTCCATACATCTCCACCACATCTATGGACGCCGAGCTCGCCCTTTTGTCTGCCAATCTTGCGCTAGCTGGTCCTGGGAGAATGTTCTTCGATCCTTTCGTGGGTACTGGAGGCTTCCTGGTCAGTGCGGCTGAGTTTGGTGCCCTTACCTTCGGGAGTGACATTGATGGCAGGAGTTTTCGGGGCAAAGGAAAAGGGATTGAGCGTGGCGTGGGCGCCAACTTCGGTAGGTATGGGCTAGAGCACGGTTTAGGTGATTGCATTATCTCGGACCTGACGAACACGCCACTCCGACTCAGTCCGGTTGGGCGCAGCAAATCGGGGAGATGGCTTGATGGAATTCTTTGTGATCCACCGTACGGCATTCGTGAGGGCCTAAAAGTGCTGGGAACGCGGACTAATAAGGTTGAAGCTGGCAAAACTGGCGTCCATATGATAGATGGAGTTCCGGCCCACACCCGAGAAGGATATATAGCGCCAAAGAGGCCATACTCGTTCTCACAGATGCTTGATGATATCTTGGACTTTGCGGCAAGGACACTGGTGGACGACGGAAGACTTGCATTTTGGATGCCAACAGCGAATGAAGAAGACCAGGAGATCGGAATCCCAGCAAACTTGCACCTCCAGCTAATGCACTGCTGTATCCAGCCTTTCAATAAGTGGTCGAGGAGGTTGCTGGTATACAGAAGACGAGGAACGGCGGAGATTGAGAACTCAGCAAGTATGAACGGAAACGGGCAAACTCGCCAACCAAAAACCTCTGCATCGACCGCAGATGAACTAAATCCGTTCCGAAAGCGATACTTTGAGGGCTTTCGACCATCTGAATCAGCGTCATAATAGCAGAGTCTTCGGAGATTGTCTCGCAAAATGCATTACAAAAGTCGAACTGCTTGTTGACAGTACAGCGTTGCAGCCTCCGCCCCCCCTCCCCCTAAGGGAGGCTAGTATTCCTCCTTCATCTGCTGCTTTGATTGTTCAGTCACACGGAAGAAGCTCTCCGTGCCCTCTATCAACTCAACGTGGGCAGACTTTCGCTGCAGCATCTCGTGGTCGAAATCCCATCCCAGTCGTCTGGCCAGCTCCTCTACGACGATATCGCACTTACCGAGCAGTTGAATTCTCGGTTTGAAGTTGCCACTGAATGCGTTCTTGTTTATCCAAATCATCGGTTTGTCTCTAATGGACTCTTCCAGAGGCAGTTTCGACAACGGCTTGATCTCGAGAGACGTGCCAATAATGATCAGTAGGTCTACCTTTGCCTTATCCTCTGTCAGGCGCTCGCCGAAACCTGCAGGTAGGCTTTCGTCAAAGAAGATAATATTCGGCCGTAGGAAATGCTCGACATTGGTTTTGCTCTCGTCGTATTTTGCTCTTTTGGCTGACCTGCGTTCGGGACGTTCACGGTTCTCTTGAGGTGCACCCCCAGCACTTTGCCTCTCTCGCCGCCGAGCGAAGCTCTGCTGCCGCCTTTTATCACATTTGCTGCACGTTGGGAGAGCGCCTTCAGCCCATAAGTCTCGAAAATTCTTCTTGTGCTCTTTGCCACAGCGCATACATCTCCCGGCTGCAATAGAACCATGAGTTTGCACGACGTGTGTGACACCGGACACTGATTCCAATCCATCAATGTTTTGCGTGTAATTGGTCAAAAGCTTGCCCTTATCTTGTAGTAGCTTAATGAAGGCGTGCGTTGGCGTGAAGCGTGGTGTCCCATCTGCAGACAACGGAGTCAACAACTTTTGCCCTACCAAGGTGTAGAATCTCAGTGGGTTCTCTTGAAAGGTCTCTAAGCGAAACAGGTCGTAAGGTTCGTCAACACCAATATCCTCGTCTTGGAGTTGCTCATAGAGACCACCAGGCGATCGGAAATCTGGAATTCCTAGGGAGGTTGATATGCCAGCACCTGTGAGAACAACGATGTTCGATGAGGCTTTGATCATATCGACAGCGATATCAAAGGAATATCTGAGCGTCTCAGTACACTGCATGTCTTCGGAAGCCATTGATGGCTAAGAACAAGCGGATGGCAAGAGAATATTGGCACGAGCGGTCGATAGCATGCAGGATTGCAGGGAACTCGTGCTTATTGGGTGTTGTGATTGATCAATAGTAGTGCCGCGCAGTACTGTTTGTCAGTCATTAACAGCTCCTCGCCCGAAAGGTCGAACAGGCCGTTAGGGCTCCTTCCTCACAACGTTTGTTACGTTCGCGTTCATGGTGCGCTGGGGGAATGCCCATGGTGTACTTGATATCCAATCTTCGGAGCACATATGGCAAAATCTCTTCATTTAGAAATCGATCATGAATGCTGCTTTAACATGGTTCCTTCCGTACTAAAATCACGTGCGCCACGCGTTTCACGCGCGTTGTCCTTGGCCCTGTTGTGATGCCCCTCGTCCTCTTTCTTCATCGATGCACACAAACAGAACTTAACAATTTGCTGAGTTCGAATTTTGAGCTATAGCAATGAGCTGTATTGCAGGCCATTTACTCTCGACATGCCCTCCGCTCCCCTTGCCATATCTTCGCAATCGAGACAGAAACTCAAGCAATTTCAATTCGCCGAAACAAGTGCGGAAACAGAGGCCGACAAAGAGAACATCGAATCAAATCTCCCATTGCTTAATAATCGAGGCAGCCCTTCTGAAATAGTTCGTCATTCATCGCAGACTACAGAATCCAAGCAGCAGAGCATTTTTCCACGCACGCCAGCGAGTAAGATCCCAATTGCGGCCTTGATCAGCAATACTGAGGATGCTTTCAATGGCGCACACTTCGATACTACCCCAGAAGATCATGTGTCCTGGCAACATGGCCCGCGCAGCTCCGATTCCGCGAGTTCACTACGTTCCACGCAGCGAGGCAAGAAGAGAGCGAGAAGCTCATCACCCGCTTCATCCTCCCAGATCGAAAAGTCAAACCACTTCTCCGCGGTGATAGAACCACTTGACCTTCAAAACCTACAACAATCCCTCCAGACACCGCAACACGACCCAGCTACTGATTTGTGGGCTCGTTATTCGATGGCGGGCTTGGCCAAGGCAAATGGTGACAATGCTGCTTTGCCGCCTTTCGCACAATTTATATCTTCGCCACAAACACCCGATACGACAAAGAGCAGAGACAGTGTCCTGCAAAGATCAATAAGCTGTGGCATGGATTGGCCAACATCCAAAAAAAAGAGACGGAAGCTAGACACAGTGGAGGTATATGGTCGAATGAGAGACATTTTCGAGTTCTCGAAGCAGGACAATTTGTCTCATCAAGCGCCCGGACGCTCACGGGTCGAGTTACTGGTCGGAAAGATCAAAGAAAGCATGTTGCGAAAGCAGTCCACGTTTGGGAGAGGACCCTCGAGTTCCTCGCCACTCCCAGGCCGCACTGATGTGGCAATACTTCAGCCTGCTTCACCGTCGCCCGAACAAAGAGCCCAGCAAGGCCAGTCAGGGCCTGAGACAAGACAAGTGCCAGCACCGAATATACTAGGCGAAAACCAGTCGGATCTCGACCTCATTACCGAGGATGGCGGCTCCTCCGAGTTTGGTGATGCGGACCTTGATCTCAATTTTCTCGAAACCATTGAGATGACTGCTGCACAAATGATGCCGGGGAAAGACGTTGCCAATGCCGATGCTCACGACATCCCGGTTGCTGTGCATAACATCGTCACTGTCGGCAAACGGACTGACCAGGTAGCTCATGAGGAGGAGCTAAAGTCTGCTCGAGAGAAAGATGTCATAGATGTTCTACAGCGAGCCTTCCCGAGATCAAAATATGCTGGTCAGGACGAATCTGATGATGATGAATTCGCGATAGAAGACGATACGGCCTTTGCCACCGAAATGCAAGACCTTGCGGACCGATATGACACTCAAGATACCATGTTTTCTACCTGTACTACCGGTGCCCAGAAGCGACAAGTCCATCATTTGGACTCAGCGATAGACAGTAACATGCAACGGGCCTCCACAGAGGGCGGATATGAGAACGATTTTGACGGTGACGATGATGATGACTTATGGGATGAGATTGGGAAGCAAAGCTGTTCCCCTCAACGACTGGCCGGTGTTGGGCCTACAAGTCAAGTTCGTGTATTTTGTTGAAGCTTTCAGACTTGCAGGCGCTGATAGTCTCTTTGGGTAGAAAAATGTCAGCAATCGAGCGATAAAGCGTTATCTCATCGTCGATGTCATCGAGAGTGACTACGAAAATGCCCAAGGTCGAAGATGGCCAGAAAAAGTTTGTGACCCCTTTCTCCCAAGCCCCTCTGAAATACCTTGTCTGTGCCCATGGCCTTTCTTCCTGCTTTGGGGAGTAGTTCCAAAGTATCCTCAAGAGCTAACTTTCACATAGATACTGTCAGTGAAAGATGAGAAGACGCGTCTCCTCAAGCTCATATCGCTACGTCAGTCGTGGTTTGATAGCAGATGCACCAAAGGCTCATATGTTCATCTAATTGGCGACTTCGACCGGGCGGGTCAATGCATCGTCGACGATACTGATAATATGGTAATACTTCATCCGGACCATCTCATCTCGGCCACTGTTGTTGCTGATTCATTTACATGCATGCGTCGTGCTGTTCTACAAGATCGAGTAAAAGCTACGGGCACGGCTGAGAAACCCCAGATCTACGGCCACATGCTTCATGAGGTCTTCGGAGAAGCGCTCAAGGCGAATGACTGGAATGCAGATCACTTGAGGACGATCATCGAGCAAGTCGTATCGACATACATTGAGTCTCTATACGAGATCAACGTACAAGTTCCTGAAGCGGTAGATCACCTCATGAGTAAGATGCCCGCGCTGATGGCCTGGGCGTCTCTCTTCATTTCTCTCAGACCAGCCGCAGAAGCTGTCGTTCATGACAGGAACGGTGCCGTTGCCTCGCTGAGCATCAACAAGTTGTTGGAGGTGGAAGAACATGTCTGGTCACCTATGTACGGGTTGAAAGGCAACGTCGATGCCACTGTCCAGGTAGCCCTGCAGCTTCCAGGAGAGCCTTGTACTCGGACATTGACAGTGCCGTTGGAGTTCAAGACCGGCAAGAAAGACAACAATGAAATGCATCGAGCACAGACTCAGCTATATACTTTGCTCTTGTCTGACAGATACGATATTGAAGTCACAACTGGCGTACTATACTACCTGGAAACCGCAAATACCTTTCGTGTCGAAGGCATCCGCAATGAGATACGGCACATGATCATTCAACGGAACGAGCTCGCATGCTATGCTCGCAATAAGCTGGAACTTCCGCCAATGATTAAAAAGCACCACATGTGCAAAAGCTGCTACGCCCAAACATCTTGTTTTGTATACCATAAGCTAGCGGAGTCTGGAAATGGTGAGACCAGCGGCATGAAGCAGATGTTCGAAGAAGCCATGAAACACCTTCAGCCTAGTCATGAAGCCTTCTTCAAGAAATGGGACGACTTGCTAACGAAGGAAGAACGGGATGCAATGAAATTTCGCCGCGAACTGTGGACCATGCTCAGTAGTGAGCGAGAGGCGCTGGGAAGATGCTTCGGTAATGTGGTCATTGAGTCTGGGTCCGCTCAGGAAGCCATGGATGGCCCGAAAATAAACCGGTATCAATACACCTTCGTCAAGCCCAAGACCGCGAACAATTTCTCATTCACCGAGTCGCAGCTCACCGTTGGGGAGCCAATTGTCGTCTCTGACGAAAACGGTCATTTTGCGCTGGCCAATGGATACATCACCAATGTGCGACCGTCCAGGGTGACTGTAGCTGTTGATCGAAGAATAAACAACGCTCGACAGAAGGAGCGAGACTTCAATGCTGAGACCAACCAGGCTTTTATTGGCATCAAGGACCTTGCCACGGAAAAATCTTTACCAGTCGCGTCCCCGACGCCGGACTTGGACAGTCCAAGACTCTATCGCGTTGACAAAGATGAGTTCAGTAATGGCATGGCTACCGCTCGAAATAACCTCATCCGTCTCATGGAAGGCAATCTTTTCCGAGCAAGAGAATTGCGACAGCTTATCGTCGAACAACATCCACCGTCATTCAAGCCAGCCTCATCAGCCTACTCCCTTTCCGGCCCGGCTTCACAGCAAGATCTTAATGTTGACCAACGACGCGCTATTGACAAAGTTATGAGCGCCAAAGACTACGCTTTAGTGCTTGGCATGCCCGGGACTGGAAAGACAACAACGATCGCGCATATTATTCGAGCTCTCGTCTCGCAAGGCAAATCAGTGTTGCTAACGTCGTACACGCATACAGCCGTGGACAATATCCTCCTCAAGATCAAGGACGATAACATCCCGATACTGCGCCTTGGTGCCGTTGGGAAGGTACACCCTGAAGTCCAGAGCTTCTCTGACCTGGGTGGCATTCCCAAAAAGACGACTGCGGAGCTAGAAAACTCGTATGTCAATAGCAAAGTTGTGGCCACTACTTGTCTTGGTATCAATCAGCCAATTTTCAATGCCCGAATATTCGACTACTGTATTGTCGACGAAGCCTCACAGATCACGCTTCCTGTATGTCTGGGCCCGATACGAATGGCGCGCACGTTCATATTGGTTGGGGACCACTTCCAGCTGCCGCCTTTAGTTCAGAACAAGGACGCGCAAGAAGGTGGGCTCGACATCAGCCTGTTCAAGCTGTTGTCAGAAGCTCAGCCAGACTCGGTCGTAAACCTGGAACATCAGTATCGGATGGCAGAAGACATCATGACATTGGCAAATGAGTTGATCTATTCAGGGCGCCTAAAGTGCGGCACATCAACTGTCGCCACTCGAGTCATGCAGATACCCAGTCTCGAGGGTGGGCTTGCCGCTCATCATCACAGCGCCAGCTCGCTGTCAACTACCACCGCTCCAACATCAATCTGTACATCTAATTCTACCTGCTGGCTCCGTCGGTCTCTGTCACCACAAAATCGCTGCTTGTTCCTCAATACCGACACTCTTGTCACTAGTGCACGGGAAACTGTCTCTGGCTCACGTATAACGAATCCCGCAGAGGCAATTCTGACGACGCAACTGGTCGCCACGCTAATTCGGTCAGGGGTCAGTCCACGCTCCATTGGGGTCATCACGTTCTACAGATCCCAGCTTGCTCTTTTACGACATGAGCTCAAAGCAGTGGCTGGATCTTCGGCAGGTGCCAACGTTGAAATGCATACTGCTGATAAGTTTCAGGGTCGAGATAAGGAGGTGGTGGTGCTCAGCTGTGTGAGAAGCAACGATGGACATCATATTGGCGAATTGCTCAAAGACTGGCGTCGAGTCAACGTCGCTGTGACTCGTGCAAGGAGCAAGTTGATCATCATTGGCAGCACGTCAACACTTGGCCAGAGTCAGAATGAGGTTGTCGAAGGTCTTGTGCAGCTCATGGATGGCAAGGGCTGGATCTATGATCTCCCACCTAACGCGCTTGATGATCATGCGTTTGAATATGGCAGCCAGGCCACAGGAAAGTTACGAGAAGAACAAAGTACACACAGCGCTGGGAAAGTAACGCCGTCGCAGTCCCCTTGGAAGCAGGGATTGTTTCGCAAGCCAGCGAAGACTGTTCGTGGCGGGGTTGATGTGGAGAAGCTGCTCGAAAAACGACCAGTTATGAGAGATATCATTAATAGCATTTGAGGGGCGTTGTGGCTGCATTAGTGAGAGCCGTTTGAATAGGGGACTTTCTTTGGACTACGAGTGGACGACAGATAAGGGATTGTCGTGCTAGCCAATGGTCTTTGAAATGCAAAATTGAAAGGATAGCCAACAGGCCGCTTCATTCCTCCCTTGTTCAGAGCAGCACAAATAGGGAGTATGTTCAAAGAAATGGGGCTGCATAGACAGCATATCGAACGACACGTGCCATAACGCAGGCTGTGTCGGCCATTTGACTGGCGCAGAGCATATGCCTGTACAGCATGTGTGGGCAGACATTTTTCAACTGCTCGATCCCGATCGTAAACCCGCTAAGAGCAGACACGAATAACCTGCGCTTGGGCGAATTGACCTGCTAACGGAAGAGAAGGAACAGAAGGAACAGAAGCTGCCGGCAAACTCCATTGCCATAACAGCCAAGACGATGCCGGAGTCTGAAATGCCGATCAAAAGCTTTCCGAGGCGCCAACGGGCGAATGAAGGATCAAGAAGCGATCAAAGTGGCGTTCTCTGCGCTGCTGTTGAGCTCCAGAGGCCCGGTTGCCGGGCTTGAAAGGGTATCGCTCATAAGCCAATCACGGACTCGGCTACCCACTGAAAAGTCGTGCGCAGCGCCACAAGCCCTGGCTAAGGACTAGGCAGGGCCTGTGCACCCAGTCCCTCCGTCCACTTCTGGCCTCGGATGACGACGAAACCGATGACATGGCGATCTAAGCCCCGGCTTCCGCTAATCTTCGAGGGTCAGACATTCACGATTGGAACGACAGCCGAATGGCATTGTGCGGGCCCTCTTCCGTGGCGTGTTGGGAACTCGTTGACAGCACTTTGGTAATGGATTTGCGCCAAGTCAACGTTCTTTAACGTCGGCCACCAGTTTGCCGGCCACCCCACCTTATCGGCCACTTTTTTGGTGTAGCTATTGCGCACGTTTAC
>Ga0335072_10001303_pt1 | contig 40804 bp, 36 predicted proteins | sample Lox_Sample_21_FD_206725 | JGI IMG/M metagenome (GOLD analysis project Ga0335072, IMG submission 206725) | Soil microbial communities from Loxahatchee National Wildlife Refuge, Florida, United States - Lox_Sample_2.1 | ecosystem: Environmental > Terrestrial > Soil > Wetlands | place: USA... | reverse complement strand
GCGGACATCCCCAGCGTGCTGGTGGAGATGGGCTTCATGTCCAACCTGCGCGATGAGGAGGCGCTGCGTCGCCCGGCTCACCGCAAGCTGATCGCCTTGGCAATGCAGCGTGCGGTGGAGGCGTTCTTCGCGGCGCAGGTGCATATCGCCGCCGGGTAGCGCCATGGCGGGCGTGGCGCGACGGAGGACGATGCAACAACCGGCGTCGCCAAACTGCGGATGTTGCGTGACACCGCGGCGCAACCTGGTCACGGCCCAGGTTTTCCCCTCTCTGACCCTTGAACTGACGCGCGATATCGGGATGATGCGGCCACCGCGCCGGGGCGGACTCCCGGGCCGCACGATAATGGACTTGGCATGAGCGACGCACACGGCGCCACGGTACATCACGTCCCCGCGGTGGAGAGTTCCGGCCTGAAGCAACCGTTTCACCTGGTGGATCCCAGCCCATGGCCGATCATCGGCGCGGTTGGCGGGTTCTGCACCGTGTTCGGTATCATCCTCGCGGCGCATTTCGGCAGCTATCTTCTGCTGGTGGTCGGCGCGCTGATCGTGTTGTTCACCATGTTCATGTGGTGGCGCGACGTGATCCACGAAAGCCGCACGCCCGGCCTGCACACGCCGTTCGTCCGCCTGGGCCTGCGCTATGGCATGACCCTGTTCATTGCCAGCGAGGTGATGTTCTTCGTCGGCTTCTTCTGGGCGTATTTCAATTTCCTGATCTTCCCGGATACGCAGGGCAACGGCCAGACGGTATGGCCGCCCAGCACCATCCACAGCTTCGATCCGTTCCACATCCCCGTGCTGAACACGATGATCCTGCTGCTGTCTGGCTGCACGGTTACCTGGGCGCACCATTCGCTGCTGGAGAACGATCGCAAGGGGCTGCTGACCGGGCTGGGCCTGACCGTCCTGCTGGGCATTTCCTTTACCATTTGCCAGGCGGTGGAATACACGCATGCGCCGTTCCCATTCGTGGGCGGCGGGGTATATCCCTCGACGTTCTTCCTCGCGACCGGGTTCCACGGGTTCCACGTGATCGTCGGCACCTGCTTCCTGATCGTGTGCTGGTTCCGCGCCAGGGACGGCCAGTTCACACCGCAGCGCCATTTCGGCTTTGAGGCGGCTGCCTGGTACTGGCACTTCGTCGACGTGGTCTGGTTGTTCTTGTTCACCTGCATCTACTGGTATGGCGCCAGCCCCGTTGTCGCCAAGTAGCGGTGGCTGAGGGGGGCGTTTCCGTCCTTTACGCGGCGCTCGCCTGCCGCTGCCCCCGATGCGGACGTGGGGCGTTGTTCCGGAATTTGCTGGACGTGCGGGACCGCTGCGCGGTGTGCGGGCTGGATCTGCGCGGGTGCGATACCGGCGATGGCGCGATCGTGGGCGTGATCATGGTGCTGGGCGCGATCGTGGTGGCGCTGGCATTCTGGGTGGAGTTCCGGTTCGCTCCACCGCTGTGGGTGCATGCCGTGCTGTGGCCGCTGGTGACGGTGCCGCTGGCGGTGGTGATGATGCGGCCGGCGAAGGCGGCGCTGGTGGCGCTGCAGTTCCGGCACCGGGGGAGTGAAATGGGGCTGTAACCCCGCGCAGTGTTTTATCGCTGAGTTGACGCCAGTTAGTCCCGTGCCAGACCGACCATCCTACAGCGGTAGAGCGGGCGTGCGCCGACCAGGTCCAAACCGCGGGGGCACGCCTAAATGTCGCAGCTTTTGGCCGAGCAATCGAGGTTCGATGCCCGCCGCTGGGTCCGGCTCGACGAGCAATCTGCGGAGATGTCGCCGACGCCAGAGGGCATGGTGTCGGTCATCGTCCCTGCGAAGAATGAGGAGCGGAACCTGCCGCCTCTGGTGGGGCGCTTGTTTCAGACCCTGCGCGCAATGAACCGTCCGTTCGAAGTAATCGTTGTTAACGACGGTAGCACAGACAATTCGCTGCGAACGCTCCGCGATCTGGCCGATTGTAATCCCGAGTTACGTGTCATCAACCTCGCGCGAAACTATGGCCAGACCGCCGCCATGATGGCAGGGTTCGACCACGCCCGCGGCGACGTCATCGTTCCGATCGACGCCGACCTACAAAACGATCCCGCCGACATACCGCGACTGCTAGCCAAGCTCGAGGAAGGCTACGACGTAGTCTCCGGCTGGCGGAAGAACCGCCACGATGCCGCGATTCGTCGCAACTTCGTGAGCAGGGTTGCGAACAAGGCGATTTCCTGGTTATCCGGCGTGCGCCTGCACGATTATGGCTGCACCTTGAAGGCGTATCGACGCGATGTCATCGGTCCCGTGCGGCTCTATGGGGAGATGCACCGATTCGTGCCGATCTACGCTTCGTGGTTTGGCGCGCGGATTGCTGAAATTCCCGTCAATCACAGTCCGCGCCGCTTCGGCAAGTCGAATTATGGACTGGAACGAATACTGAAGGTCGCGCTTGACCTGATGGTCGTGCGTTTCCTCGACCGTTGGATCGGCAAACCGATATATATCTTCGGCGGCTTCGGCGCGCTTTGGTTCGCCGTCAGCGCGCTTAGCACCGTGTACATGTTCTATCTGAAACTGTTCGAGCATGTGTCCATGATACAGACGCCCATGCCGCTGCTGGCGGCTATGTCCGTGATGATGGGGGTGATGAGCATTTGCATCGGACTAGTGGCAGAGATCGTCGTGCGCACCTATTTCGAATCCCAGGGAAAGTACACGTATCACGTACGCGGCACGATCAATTTCGACTCCAAGCCAGCGGGCCACCGGAGCTGACGCCGTCTTGTGCGGCCTGGCGGGATTTGTAGGGTCGGGCGGGCGCGCAGCGCTCCACGCGATGGTGGGGGCGATCGTTCATCGCGGGCCGGACGATGCGGGCTATCACCATGAGGATTTACTGGGACTGCATTTGGGATTTCGCCGACTAGCGATTATAGATATCGCAGGCGGACGCCAGCCGATGTGGAACGAGGACGGCTCGGTTTGCGTCCTGTTCAATGGCGAGATCTACAACCATGCAGAGCTGCGCGAAGAGCTCGTCACGGCCGGGCATGTGTTCTGCAGCGACCATTCCGATACCGAAGTCCTAGTGCACGGTTACGAAGAATGGGGCGAAGCATTGCCGGAACGGCTCAACGGCATGTTCGCGTTCGCAATCTGGGATCGGCCGCACCGTCATCTGTTCTTGGCACGGGATCGAATGGGCGAAAAGCCCCTGTTCTATGCGGCGGGTCCCGGCTTCTTTGCTTTCGCCTCGGAATTGTCTGCCCTGGCGCGCCACCCGGCCGTGGACGGCACGATCGACCAGCGCGCGCTGCAAAAATTCTTCGCCTATGGCTATATACCGGCGCCCAACGCGCTATATCGCGGCACGCGCAAGCTGCCAGGCGGATGCTGCCTGACGCTGGACCTTTCCGGCTTGCATCTGCGCGAGCGCCGCTACTGGCACTTTGCCATCGAAACCGACGAAGACGCGCCCGAACACCGAATTCCATTGCTCGCGGAAGAGTTGCGATCCCTACTAGACCGCGCCGTGGCGCGCCGGCTGGTCAGTGACGTGCCGCTGGGCGTGTTCCTGTCCGGGGGAATCGATTCCAGTACCGTTCTTGGCCTTGCCGCGCGTCACCGCGACCCTGCCACCCTGGACACCTTCACCATAGGATTCAACGAGGCGTCGTTCGATGAAAGCCGCTACGCGCGGGACGTGGCGGCTGCCGTCGGGTCCCGCCACCACGAGCGCTTTCTGGATTTCGATACGGCGCGCGGACTGAGCAATAGTGTTTTGGCGCGTCTGGACGAACCAAGCGGTGATGCCTCGATTCTGCCGACCTACCTGCTGTCTTCGTTCGCGCGTGAAAGTGTTACGGTCGCCCTGACCGGCGATGGCGGCGACGAATTGTTCGCCGGTTATGATCCGTTTGCCGCGCTTTCGCCGGCAGCGTGGTACGATCGCCTAGTGCCGACGCCGGTGCATCGGCTGCTTCGTCGCACCGTGGGATCGTTGCCGCATGCGACCAGCAATATGAGCCTGGACTTCAAGCTGCGGCGTGCGTTGATGGGGCTGTCGTATCCCGCGTCCATGCGCCTGCCGGTGTGGATGGCGCCCCTTGAGCCGGCGCGGATGGGCGCCTTGTTCGACAGCCCGATGGCGGTCGAAGATCTGTATTCCGAAGCCATTCAGGTTTGGGAGCGGACGCAGGCACCGAATCCGGTGGACCGAGCGCTGGAGTTCTTCACGAATCTGTATCTCCAGGACGATATCCTGGCAAAGTCGGATCGCGCCGCGATGATGGTTTCGCTGGAGGCGCGTGCCGTGTTTCTGGATAACGACGTAGTGGATTTCTGCGCCCGGCTGCCGCACGGGTACAAACTTCGGCGCGGCGTCCGCAAGTTCCTGCTGAGAGAGGCGGTGCGCGATCTGGTGCCGGGCTGGGTGTTGCAGCGTCCGAAGAAGGGTTTCGGCATCCCGTTGGTTCGCTGGCTGCGGGAGGTGCCTGTGGGGGCACCGTTGCCTGCGGTTTGCGGCTTGCGCGCCGATTGGGTGGCGGAACGCTGGGCGGCGGCACGGGCGGGACATGAGGATGAACGGCTGCTGCTTTGGAGTTGGCTTAGTTTGCAGGCAATCGTTCGGCAGGAGAGGAACATGGACCTTGCTGCGTGAAGCACGCATCGCCGTTATTAGCAAAATTACGCGCAAGGCCGAAGCGGTTCCTTTTGTCCGTCGCATCGGTCGCTACGGTTGTGTAGGTTTCACTGTATCAATATTCTATAGCACCGCCGTAATTCTGTGCGTGCAGGTCCTGGTCATAGCCCCGACGGCGGCAAGCTTGTTGGCGTTCACCCTAGCCTTGCCACTCGGATATTTAATGCACAGCAGGTTGACTTTTGCAGATTGCAGTTCCACTGCCATGCGGCCAGTGCGTTTTGCGCTGTCGAATGTGACATCCTTTGTCGTCTCGATTGGCGGGATGTACTGGATCACCGTCGTGCATCACGATAGTTATCTCGTCAGTGTTGGTTGGAATTATGTTTTGATTCCGGCGATGAATTTTCTCTTGTATCTTGTCTGGGTATTCCGCCCATCGCCATGCAGCGCACGGATCACATCATGATTGGTATCAACGTCGCGTTCCAACGAGTTTGCCAGTCGTCTCCTCTGAATAAGGTAGCGCGCAATATGCTGACGACCAAATTAGGGTCGTCGGCGCAGCTTGACCGTTCCCTGACTCCGCCCGCCTGAACCAACACCACGGAGTAGTCATGACCGCAATCTCACCGCGGGCATCGGGTTACTCCCATGCCCAATATGCGGACAGCTACCCGACCGGAATCGCAGCGCATTGGTGGCACCTAACGCGTATCGGTGTCGTCCGCAGGATAATCGACCAATCTCCGAGGTCGACCATACTTGACGTAGGTTGTGGACCAGGGCTCACGGTCGACGCTCTACGACGCCTGGGATACGATTGTTGGGGGTGTGAAATCGCTGAACCACCCGTGGTCCAATCTGTTGCTCCGTTCGTCAAGACAAAGGCCGACGCACGAGAGTTAAACTCCGCTTTTCGCTCAAAGGTGGAGGTGATCCTTCTGCTCGACGTGCTGGAACACCTTGAAAGGCCTGAGGCTTTTCTTTTTTCGCTGGTGCAATCATATCCAGTGCTGAGGACGGTCATTATCACCGTCCCGGCAAGGACCGAGCTGTGGTCGGTGTGGGACGAGTTATATGGCCATTTTCGACGCTACGATCGTCCTGCACTGCGCAAGCTTGTGGACCAGGCCAACTTGCATCCGGTTAAAGTCAGGTACTTTTTCAACAGCATTTACCCGGCACTTTTTGTAACAAGCAAAATGGGTATCCGCGGTAACGCTATGAAGTCGCCTCGACGCACGTGGCTTCATAAGGCGCTCAGCAAGGTATTATCGTTGGAGGCATCCATACCTGGTATTGGCAATCTTCCAGGCACTTCCTTGCTGGCGGTCGGGGAGCCGTCGCACACTGCGGGTCCGGGAATTAGGTGAGCGCGGGCGAACTCCTGCGTAATCGTGCTCTGAGACCAAGATACGCATGGAAAATGCGAACGCTATCCCTTAATCGCTGAACACAGATTCTGTGTCTGGATACCCGGCCGGCGGTGCAGGAGCTCGAACGCACCGTCGCGAGTGACGGGTCGAAACACGAGATAAAGGACTTTCTCGAAGCTGACAGTCTCCGGCGGCCGAGGGTTACGCATTGAGGGAAATATTCGCCGCAAATATCCTGGATCAATCTCAGTTTGATCGATAATCACCCACGAGGCACTGCGCATTACCGAGCGGCAAGCCCTCCGGTACTGTGAGGCGAGCGTGTAGCCTGGGACAAAGACGTCATATTGCGACACCTGGCTTCTCCCAGTCAAGAATGGCATGAGCGGCAGATAGGGATAATAGAAATAGCCATCTACCGCAGGCAAGGAGTCAACCTGACGAATGATCTGAGGCATGCCGGACGAGAACGGAAATGTCGCGGGACCGCCTGGGGTCGCGATAGCCGGTGCGCGGCTCGCTTTAACGGTCCACATTAGGTACGGAGCGATGGTCGGAGCGATCAGTATGCTGACGGTCGCAAATATCACGGTGCGTGATAGGCTGCCAGCGCGAGACGTGATGCGTATTGTGGAAAGCGCCAGCAGCGGGAAAGCAAGTGGCACCGCAAAACCGATATGGACGATATCGGGTCGCGGGAAGCAGTTGAGGAAACCGGCAATACAAAATGCCGTACACTGCCAAAACAGCCGGTCTTCTCGCATCGAGCCCCAGCGCCACACGGCGAGAACCGAAGCGAGCAACACGGCGACCGGAAACACGAACTGTAATAGCAAGTTTTGTACGTTTGCAAACATCCCATACGGGGTGTACTGGATGGAGGCATAATGTTCGGCTGCAAATTGCACGACGTCGAAATAGGCTGCCGGAAGCGTGTGGTTCAGAGCCAGGTACGTCAGAATGGCGGCTGGAAAGACCCCGCACCCAACGATATAGCTGATCGTATCCGCCACTCTTTGGCGCGGTATCAGAAAAGCGGGTAAAGCCGCTAGCATCACCCATGCGCCGCAGGTCTCAACGATCATGCACGCCATGCCGGCCGCAATGCCCGCAATCAGGGGCCATCGCAGTGAAGGGTGCTCTTCCTTGAGGCTGCCGAGCGTCGCCCAGACGGTCACTATGGCGAAAAGTGACTCGAGCCAGTGGTGGTTAAGTACGGTCCACTGACCTTGTGACATGACGATCCACGCGATTGGAACGGCAACAGAGACGGCTCGACTTCCGGATACAATCCAACATGCCAGGTAAGTAAAAAGGGCAATGCCACTGATGGTTGCAATAGCCAGGACTCGCGCCGAAGCCAATGTGGTTCCAAATATCTTGAGCCAGCCAGCCGTGAGGATGAAACCTCCCGGCGGCAAAAATTCAAAAAAGTCCTTATACAGCCGACCGCCATCCAGCATGCGGGTGGCACCATCGAGTAATACGCCCTCGTCGCCGAGCCAATAGACCATATGCAGGAAGGGCAGGCACAACGCGGCCGCAGTCATTGCCACGCCGAGCGGCCAAAGAACATTCTTATATCGCTCCAACAACAGTCGGTAACGAGGCTCCGCCACTGGATTTTTCGCCAGACCGGCAAGCGTTCTCGCTGTGATATCCGCGCTTCCCATTCCCATCGTGCCTGGCCATCCTGCCGACGTCGACCGTTTTGATCGCATCCGCTGTCTTGCAAGGAAGTGTCAGTCTTTACGGCGGGGTTGCAGGCTACAGCATTGTCGGTGGCCCTTGACTCCTCCCCTCCACCATAGAAATCAGCGCCCCAAATGCGCCGCCTCCTCGGTCCCGGCCTGATTGCCCTCGCCATGCTTGCCATCCTGATCGGCCTCGGCACCTGGCAGATCTACCGCCTGCACTGGAAGGAAGGCATCCTCGCGCAGATCGCCCGCGCGGAAGCCGCCCCGCCCGTGCCACTCCACGGCGATCCCACCCCCTTCACCAAGGTCGCGGTCACCGGTCGGCTGCGTGCCGATCTTTCGGCCTCCTACGGCGACGACGTGCGCGACATGCCAGCGGGCCCCGTCATGGGCAGCTTCCTGATCCAGCCGCTGGAACGCCCGGGCCACCCCCCGCTGCTGGTGGATCTAGGCTGGGTGCCGCAGCACCCCCCCGCCCCGATCGCGCAGCCGCCCGGGGAAACCACCATCGTCGGCTTCGTCCACCAGGGGGAAAAACCCGGATTCTTCGCCGCCGGCGACGACCCTGCCGCCCGCGCCTTCTACACACTGGATCCGCAAAAGATCGGTGCCTCGCTCGGCCTGCCGCATGTCGCGCCGTTCATCCTGGTCGCGATGGGCCCGGCACCGCCGCAGCGCTGGCCCGATCCCGCCAGGCATTTGCCGCGCCCGCCCAACAACCATCTGAACTATGCCATCACCTGGTATAGCCTCGCGATCACGCTCGTGGTGATGTTCGTGATCCGGGCACGAAAGGCGCTGCGCGAATGACCGCTTACCACCGGCTGACCGAACGCTTCACCCGCATCGCGACGCTGGGGGAGGCATCGTCGATGCTCGGCTGGGACGCAGCGACCATGATGCCGCCCGGCGGCGGCGCGGCTCGTGGCGACCAGCTCGCGGTGCTCGCCGGCCTGTCGCACGGATTGCTGAGCGCAGCGGACCTGGGCGACGACCTCGCCGCCGCCGAAGCCGGAACCGGCACGCGGGACGCATGGCAGGCGGCGAATCTGCGGCTGATGCGCAACGCCTACACGCGCGCGACCGCCCTGCCGCGCGACCTGGTGGAGGCGCAGGCGCGTGCGAATTCCGCCTGCGAGAAGATCTGGCGCGAGGCGCGCCGTACCTCCGATTTCGCTGCCGTGCTCCAGCCTTTGGCCGAGGTCGTACGGCTGGTGCGCGAAACCGCCGCCGCACTGGCATCGGTGCTGGGCCTGTCGCCCTACGATGCGCTGATGGACGGCTTCCAGCACGGTGTGCGTGCCGCGACGGTGGCGCCGGTATTCGAGAATTACGAGCACTTCCTGCGCCGCGCCCTGCCGCAGGCCGAGGAACGCCAGGCCCGCCAGCCGGCGCCGATTCATCCGCAGGGCCCGTTTCGCGTCGCAGCGCAGGAAGCGCTGTGCCGGCGGCTGTCGGAACGGTTGGGGCTCGATTTCAACCACGCGCGGCTGGACCGGTCGGCGCATCCGTTCTCCGGCGGCACGCGCTCCGACGTGCGCATCACCACGCGCTACGACACGGCCGATTTCGCCTCCGCTGTGCTGGCGGTGGTGCACGAAACCGGCCATGCGCTCTACGAACGCGGCCTGCCGGCGGCGTTCGACCGCCAGCCGGTGGGCGAGGCCGCGGGCATGGCCGTGCATGAAAGCCAGTCGCTGATCGTGGAAATGCAGGCCTGCCGGTCCGATGCGTTCCTGTCCTGGCTCGGCCCGGAACTGCATGCGACGTTCGGCGGCGATGCCGCGGCCTATGCGCCGGAAAACCTCGCGCGGCTCTGGCGCCACGTGGAGCGGGGCTTCATCCGCGTCGATGCCGACGAAATGACCTATCCCGCGCACGTCATCCTGCGCTTCCGCCTGGAGCAAGCACTGGTGGCGGGCGAGCTGGCGGTGGCTGACCTGCCCGGCGCCTGGAACGAAGGCTTTGCGGCGTTGCTGGGCAAGGCACCACCCGACGACGCGCGCGGCTGCTTGCAGGACATTCATTGGTACGACGGCGCGTTCGGTTATTTCCCCAGCTACTCGCTGGGTGCGATGGCGGCGGCACAATTGATCGCTGCGGCGCGGCGCGACGTACCGGGCATCGACGCCGCCCTGGGCCGTGGCGACCTCGCGCCCTTGCTCGGTTGGCTGCGCGCCAACGTCCACAGCAAGGGCAGCTTGCTCGGGTTCGACGATCTGCTGCGCGCCGCGACCGGGAAGCCGCTCGATCCGACCGATTTCGAAGCGCACCTGACGGCGCGGTATCTGCGCTGATACGCTGACGGACGGTACTCGTCATGGCCGGCCATGACGGGCGTGGTACGGCCCCGGCTTAAGTCAGCGCCACCGGGGTCATCCCCGGCCATGACGAAAGGCAAAGGTGCGCGGCGCCGTCAGGCCCAGCCGAGCGCCTTCAGCGCCAATCCCGAATGCCAGATTTTCGTCATGTGGTTGATCCGGCCGTCGCCATTGAACTGCATGACGTAGACATAATCGGTGCTGACCGTCTTGCCCGTCGGCGGACACGGGCCGCCCGCCAGATGCGTGCCGGTGAACACGCCATAGACGCAGACATTGTTCCGCTCGGTATCGGTCGCGAAGGATTTCACCTCATAGGTGGCGTCGGTCAGTATGCCCATCAGGCCCTGCATCCAGTCGGTGTATTGCTGCAGGCTCTTCACCTCGGCCAGCGGCTCGGCCTGCGCTGCAAATGTCGCGTCGGGTGTGCAATAGGCGCTGCACGCGCTCCAGCCTTTGCCGGCTTCGCACGCCTCGAAGAATGCTCGGGCGGTTTCGGTGATTCCCGTCATGGCTGCTTCCTCTCTGCTGGTGCATCCGGCCGAAGCGGTCGCCGCACGCCCCGGATGCATGGCCATAATGTCCCTCACCGCGCCGCATCTGCTTGTATGCATGCTTGATTTGCCCTGGAGAAACCCTGGATTATTCCGGTAGACGCGCCGCCCACCACGGGAAGGGGGGTCACGTGCGGTTCAAGTTTGGCGACCACAGCCTGGACACCGGCCTGCGCGAGCTGCGCCGGGGCGAGCATGCGGTCGCGCTCGAACCGCAGGTCTTCGATCTTCTGGTGCACCTGCTGCAGAACCATGATCGCGTCGTCAGCAAGGACGAGTTGCTGTCTGCCGTGTGGCATGGCCGCATCGTCTCCGACGCGACCATCGACAGCCGCATCAAGGCGGCGCGCCGGGCCGTCGGCGACAGCGGCGAGGCACAGCGCGTCATCCGCACGGTGCCGCGCAAAGGCATTCGCTTCGTCGCCACAGTAACGGCGCAAACCGCACCCGCGCCGGTTCGTACCGCGCCATCTCCGGCACTCCCGGACCGGCCTTCCATTGCCGTGCTGCCGTTCGCCAACATGAGCGACGACCCCGGGCAGGATCATTTTGCCAACGGCATGGTCGACGACCTGATCACCAACCTCTCCCGCCTGCACTGGTTGTTCGTGATCGCGCGCAACTCCAGTTTCGCCTACAAGGGCCGCGCGATCGACGTGCGGCAGATCGCCGAAGAACTGGGCGTGCGCTACATCGTCGAAGGCAGCGTGCGCCGCGCCGGTGATCGCGTGCGCGTGACCGCGCAGTTGATCGAGGCAGAAACCGGCCGCCACGTCTGGGCCGACCGTTACGATCGCGCTGTCACGGACATCTTCGCGGTGCAGGACGCGATCACCGACACGATCTCGGCGATGCTGGATCCCGAAATCAGCCACGCCGAGCGCGAACGCGCCCGCCGCCGTCCGCCGGAGAATCTCGGTGCGTGGGAGCTGTATCAGCGCGGCTGGTGGCATCTGCTGCGCCGCAACCGCGAGAACCTCGCCGAGGCACGCGCGCTGCTGCGCGAGGCGATCGTGCTGGACCCGAATTTTTCCAGCGCCCATGCAGCGCTGGCCATTTCCGCGTTCTGGCTGATCACGCATGGCCTGACCACGGACGCCGAGGCGACGTGCGCTGAACTGCTGCGGGAGGCGACGCGGGCCGTAGAACTCGATGCCCGCGATCCGCTGGCGCAAAGCGCGCTCGGCGTCGCGTTCATGGAGCATGGCGGGCATGACAGGGCGCTTGCGGCCCATAGCGTGGCGACCACGCTCAATCCGAATTCCGCGCTCGGGCAATGGTGTTACGGTTACGCCCTGAACAGGGCGGACCGCCATGCGGAGGCACTGGAACGGTTCGATATGGCGATGCGGCTGTCGCCGCGCGATCCGGCCATGTGGAGCTATCTGACGCTGCGGGCGTCCGCGCTTTACCACCTCGGTCGTTACGAGGCCGCGGCAGCGGCGGCACAGGAAGCGACGCGTGCCCCGGTGGTCGATCTGATCTGGCCGCTGGTCCATCTCGCGGCATCGCTGGGCCGGCTGGGACAAGGCGAGCAGGCAGCGCGGGCCATCGAGGCACTGCGTGCAATTCGGCCCGGCCTGACCATTGCGCAATTTTTGGCCTGGCCGCACAGCCGCAGCCGCTCGGCCGCGGCGAGTGACCATGTCGTTGTTGGCCTGCGCGCAGCAGGATTGCCCGAATAGTTTGTCTCGGGGCGTCAACTGCCTCTTGCATGGGACAGCGCACTCGGGCAGGGACGGGTGACGATCACGAGTCTTCTCTTACGGAAAGTGCGGCTGCCTGCGTCGATTCTTTCGGAGCTGGCGCCGTCCCGGCCGGGGATGTCCGAACAAGCGGCGCCGGCGCGGTTGCGACGGAACATGCCAGATGGGGGATGATGTTGCGTTTCTTTCTTGCCGCCAGCACGGCGTTGGTGCTGGGTGGCTGCACCGTCGGCCCGAACTTCAAGCCGCTCACCTGGGCGTCGCCCAATTCCTGGTTCAGCGGCCCGCACGAGCAATTGCCGCAGGAGCATTCCGCCGCCGTCGAGGCGCCGGTGGAGGCCGATTGGTGGAAGCTCTTCCATGATCCCGAGTTGACCCGGCTTGAACAACAGGTCGCGGCGCAGAACCTGGATGTGCGCACGGCCGCCATACGGTTGTCTGAGTCCGACGCCCAACTCGGGGTGGTACAGGCGGCGGAATTCCCGACGCTCAGCGCCAACGCCTCCTACTCGCGGACAAAGGCCAGTGATCTCGGTGAATTCGCCACCGCGCCGGATGCGTTGGGCGCCAATGGTGCTTCGGGCAACTTCACCGGCGGATTCCACGGGGCCACGCTCGGCGCCTTTGACGTGTATCAGATGGGTCTGGGCGCGTCCTGGATGCCGGACTTGTTCGGCTATGTCCGGCGTTCGGTGGAATCCGCCAAGGCGTCCGTGCAGGTTGCTGCCGAAGCCGAGCGCGCTGTCCTTTTGGCGAGTTTGGCGGAGGTCGCGCAGGACTACATCGCGTTGCGCGGCGTGCAGACGCAGTTGCACATTGCGCGCGACAACGTTCGCACGGCCGAACAAAGCCTGAATCTGACGCAGCAGCGCGCCGCGGGCGGCGTGACGACAGACCTGGACGTGGCCAACGCATCAGCGCAGGTGCGCACCACGGCGGCGCAGATTCCGGAGTTGCAGGAGGAAGAAGCCAGCTACATCAATGCGCTGAGCCTGCTGCTGGCAGAGCCACCGAACGCGTTGCGCGCGGTGTTGGCGGATCCGAAGCCGGTGCCGCCGGTGCCGCCCGTGGTGCCGGTGGGGTTGCCGTCACAGCTTGCGCGCCGGCGCCCCGACATCATGGAGGCCGAGGCGCAATTGCATGCGGCCACCGCGAATGTCGGCGTGGCCGTGGCTTCGTTCTATCCCTCGGTTACTCTGACCGGCAGTTTCGGGTTGCAGGCGCTGCAGCCTTGGCAGACGTTCTGGTTGAACGCGCGCAACTTTTCCTTTGGCCCCGGGATCACCATTCCGATCTTCGAGGGCGGGCAGTTGCGCGCCACGCTGCGCCTGCGCAAGGCGCAGCAGGAGGAAGCGGCGATCTTTTACGAGAAGACCGTTCTGCAGGCCTGGCACGATGTGGATAATGCACTGACCGCGTACAAGGCGGAGCAAGCGCGGCGCGATCAATTGACTCTGGCGGTAGAACAAAACCAAAAGGCATTGGCGCTGGCGCAGAGCAGGTATCAGGAGGGGGTTTCGGACTTTTTGACTGTACTTACAGCGGAACAAAACCTGCTTGCGACAGAACAACAATTGGCCAGCAGCACGACGACGGTTTCGGAGAATCTGGTGGCCTTGTACAAGGCGCTGGGCGGCGGATGGGAGACGGACCTGCCACGCAATGCCGAGGCGCAGCCGCCGGCAGCGACGGTGACACACGTTTCCGGAACTTGAGATTTCCCTGATCGCGGGGCTATGGCCCCGGTTTTGACCCGGAGATCGCCTCGCGATCTACCCCGGGGCTGATCGGTCGCCTGGAGCAACCTGATCGGTCGCGCGGCGTCGATGGCTGGGTCAGGCGCAGCCATGACGGGGTTGCTGACGCACTCGAACCATTTCAGGTCGTTCATCGGTCAAAGCGCAAGAAATCCGGCAACAGTTGATCCAAATCAACGATATTGTCGGAAAATCGTTCAAACCTACACCGAGGTGCCCGCAATACGGCCCTGCCCGCCAGCGCTGCCGTGTGCTGTATCGCGCGCGCATCGCCGTGCGATTTCATAACAAGAATACCCAGTGGAGAAGAAATGTTCACGCAGATCGTCGACCCGGTCGGCAATCTCGGCATCACCTGCCTGATCGCCCTGATCCCCGTCATATTGTTGCTTGCCTTGCTCGCGGTGTTCCGCGTGTCAGCCTGGCTTTCCGTGCTGATCGGCTCGGTCGTCACGTTCATCCTGGCCGTTTGGGTCTGGCACATGCCAGTCGGCAACGGCACGCGGGCTTATCTCTATGGCGCGGCAACCGGCATCTGGAACGTGGACTGGATCACCTTCTGGGGCCTTGTCTTGTTCAACACATTGAACGCCACCGGATTGTTCGAAAGCTTCCGCCGGTGGCTCATCGCCCAGGGTACGCTCGACATTCGCGTACAGACCATGTTGTTCGCCTGGGCATTCGGAGCGTTGTTGGAGGGGTTGGTCGGCTTCGGCTACCCTTGGGCCGTGGTCGCACCGATCTTGATCACACTTGGCCTGTCGGATCTCGACGCGATTCGGGTCGCGGCGATCGCGAACAACGCGCCGGTCTCCTATGGCGCACTCGGCGCGCCGATCATCGCTTTGGCAGCAGTCACCGGCTACCCGCTGCTGGCGCTGTCGGGCTCGGTGGGTACGGTCGTCGCGTTCCTGGCACTGCTGCCGCCCTGGGTACTGATCTACCTCGTAGCCGGCAAACAGGGATTCAAGGACGGCTGGCCGCTCGCCGTTGTCGGATCGCTTGGCTATATCCTCGGCCAGTGGCCGATCGCCTGGTTCTTCGGTCCATACCTGCCCGACATCACCGGCTCCATCGTGTGCTTCTGCGCCCTTTTGCTGTTCCTGAAGGTGTGGCAGCCCGCGCGAATCCTTGGCCACGGCGGCGCACCGATCAGCGCCACCGAGCTTGCGCGCGAGAACGTTCGCGATCACGGTCTTACCACCGGCGAGATATTACTGGCATGGATGCCATTCGCCGTACTGGTGGTGGTGGTGGCGGCATGGACAGGCCCGTGGTCGAGCCTGCCGGCTGTGGGCTGGTTCTCGGCGGCTGTGACCGCGACGGCACCTGAAACCAGGTCAACCATCACCGCCGCATTCAAGTTTGCGCCCTGGGTGGGCGGCAGTGCCATCCTGGCGTCGTGGCTGATCATCAGCGTGTTGCTTGGCCTCGCGGGCAAACTGAAGGCACCGCAGATCGGCGCGATCTTCGGCAAAACGTTCCACCAGATGTGGGGCGCGCTGCTGGTGGGATTCTTCATCTTCGGCCTTGCATTCGTGTTCAATTACTCCGGCATGGCGTCGTCGCTGGCTAAGGGTTTCTCCTATCTCGGCACATGGTTCATCGTTGTGGCGCCGTTGCTGGGCTTCATTGGCGTGGCTCTGTCGGGATCGAACACCTCCACCAACGCGATGTTCGGCAAGTTCCAGGCTCTGGTGGGGGTACAGCTCGGTTTCCCGCCGCTGCTGCTGCCGACGCTGAACTCGGTGGGCTCGGAAATCGGCAAGCCGATCGCGCCGCAGACTGCGAGCGTCGGCGTCTCCACCAGCAAGTTCGTGCGGGCGGAAGGCGAGGTGATCCGGCACAATTTCGGCTGGACGCTGGTATTGCTCGCCTATCTCGTGGCGCTTGGAGTGGCGTTCTACTTCGTCGATCCGGCGGTGCTGCACTTGCGATGAGCCGCCACGGCTGAAAGCCGGCCGTTGGCGGCCGGCGAAGTCGGCTGCCAACTTGCCCGTTGCGCTGCTTCCTGCGAGCTTGCCGCGCATGACGTTTCCGGCATCGTATCGCGTTCTGGCGTGCCTGCTGCTTGCAGGGTGCGCCTTGGTGGATCAGCGTACCTTCGCGCCTGCCCCGGAGGCGAAGGCGGCACCGACCGCTGCCGCGGCACCCGCGCCGGTGAAGATGGACACGCGCGCCCCACTGGTCAGCATCGATTTCAGCGGCCCCCCTCCGGAATACCAGGAGTTGTTAGGGTATGCGGTGCGTGCGGCGGAGACCCGCGACCGCGATGTACAGTATGACGTGGTCGTGATGGTACCGAAGGCCGGAGACCTCGCGCAGGGCCAGCAGGATGCGAGCGAGGTGATGCGTTCGATCATGCGCGACGGCGTGCCGGCGATACGCATCCATCTCGGTCTGCGGGCGGATCCGACGCTGTCGGGCCGCGAAGTCCGCGTCTACGTCCGCTGACCGCGATGCCACGCCCCATTCTGTTCGGCGCAGCCTACAGCGTTTATGTCCGCGCGGTGCGGCTGGTGTTGCACGAGAAGAGCGTCGGCTACGACCACGTCAATGTGGACGTGTTCGGCATCGGCGGTGCGCCGCCCGAGTACCGCGCACGCCATCCCTTCGGACGGATCCCCGCGTTGGAGCATGACGGCTTCCGGTTGTACGAAAGCGGCGCGATCGAGCGTTACATCGAGGCGGTATTTCCCGGCCCTGCATTGCAGCCGGACGACCCGTGCGCACAGGCACGGATGAACCAGACGCTGAGCATTCTGGACAGCTACTGCTATCGCATCCTGGTGTGGGACATCTTCGTGGAACGCGTGCGCAAGCCGGCCATGGGCCGTCCGCCGGACGAGGTGCGCATTGCTGCGGCACTGCCTCGGGCCGAAACCTGCCTGCATGCTTTGGCCGAGATCAGCGGCAATGGGCCCTTTCTGGCAGGGCCAGCGCTGACGCTCGCGGACCTGCATGCCGCACCGATGTTTGTGTATTTTCGCATGGCGGCCGAGGGCGGGGGAATGATCGCCCGGCATCCCTGCATCGCCGCATGGCTGGAGGCGATGATGGCACGCCAGAGCGTCGCTGCGACATGCTCGCCATTGGAATGATGGAAGCATGGGGATGATCCTGATCGGCCAATACGATTCCCCCTTCGTGCGGCGGGTCGCGGTCGCGTTGCAGCTCTACGGGGTCGCGTATGAGCATCGGCCGTGGTCCACCTTCGGCGACGGCGACAGGATCGTTGCTTTCAATCCGCTGCGCCGGGTGCCCACTCTGGTGCTGGACGATGGCGAGGTCCTGATCGAAAGCGGTGCCATCCTGGATTGGCTGGACGGACAGGCGGAAGAGTCGCAGGCGCTGATGCCGCGGAGCGGCGTGGCGCGGCGACAGATGCTGAAAGTGTGCGCGCTGGCGACGGGGCTCGGCGACAAGGCAGTCAGCCTGGTTTACGAGCGCGTGCTGCACGAGACCGCCTCGCCGGTATGGCAGGCCCGCTGTGAGACGCAGATCGGCGCTGTGCTGGATGCGTTGGAACGCGACCGGACGGCACGCACGACGCCATATTGGTTCGGCGATGCGATCGGCCACGGCGACATCGCGGTGGCGTGTGTGCTGCGTTTTCTGTTCGAGGCGCATCCGGGCTTTCTGGATGCGACGCGGTGGCCGGCACTGGCCGCCCATGCGGCACGGTGCGAGAGGCTGCCGGCGTTCCAGGCGGTGGTGCAGGTTTTCATTCCGCCACGGTGACGGTGGTCAAGTCTCCGGCGTGGCCGGCATGGCCCGCGATCACGGAAGCAAAAAGCGGTAGAATGGCCGTAAGCGGGGTTGTACGCGAAGCAGGCTGTGTCTGAGGGGCCCCAGGTTCAGCATGATCAACACGAGTAGCCGATATCGATATCCGAGAAACTGAGCGATATAACGAAGATCCGACCTGCTGGTTCGAATCAATTCCGGCTGTCCCGTTACCAGCGCAGCTTTATATTCAGCAAGCATATGAACAAAAAAGCGCGGCGCGAGCAAATCGCGCGTATAATACCTGGCACGCTTGACGTCATCAGGGTACTCCCCGAGGAGTTTTTTCGCGAATATGCTGCGGCTTTTGGCCATGCGCGGGGTATAGGAGCTGCTGGACGGATAAATCCTCCACTGCGACAGCGCTTGTGAGATGAAGACGTTATCGAAGCCTTTGCGGAACATTCTCAAGAACAGATCGTCATCTTCATAGCCGGAAAGGCGGTTGTCAAATCCTTCGACCGAGTCGAACGCCTTGCGTGAAATCAGGGATGCAGAAGGTAGCACAAACATATCCGATTGAAGGCAGTGGATGAGGTTTTGCTTGGGGTGAGTCGCTGCCAGCCCGGAGAGGAATGACCTGGTAATGATACCCCCCGATTCGTCGATTTCGTCCAAATCGCTGTAGACCCATCCTAATTGTCCGGAGCGTGGCTCCAGGAACGGCTTGATCAGTTCCTCCAGATGACTGGGGTACCAGGCGTCATCCTGGTCCAGAAACGCGATGAGGTCGCCGCCGCATTGAGAGACACCAAAATTTCGGGCCGAAGACTGGCCGCCATTTTCCTTCCTGAGCAGCCGGATCGGATGCTCGGCGGCCAGTCGTGCCACGATATCCGGCCCGCCGTCGGTGGAGCCGTCATCGACAACAATGATTTCGGCCGGCTCATGCGTTTGGTTGAGCACACTCCGGATGGCCTCCTCGATGTATTTCTCGCCGTTGTACAACGGAATGATGACGCTGATTACAAAGCTGTTTGCGGATGTACTATCGGGTCGCGTTGGTGGTAGAAGTTCTCTGATAAAGTCCAGATTGTCACGCGCCTCCTGAATCGCGGAGGCATTCCCCGTCAGAAGCGACTTTTTATATTCCGCAACCATCTGCGGAAAAAATCGGGGCGCGATCAAATCCCGTACAAAGCGCCGTTCATTGAAATCGTCGTTCGGGTATTGCTCAACCAATTTCTGCGCGTATATGCGCCGGCTTCTCCCCATACGGCTTGACCACGCGGAACTATGCCGGTGGACCCGCCACTGGGTCAGTCCCTGGTCAATATAAACATTGTCGAACGCTGCCCGAAACATCCGCAAGAACAGATCGTCGTCTTCGTAACCGGAAAGCCGTTCGTCGAATCTTCCAATGTCTTCGAATGCCCTGCGTGAAATCAAGCTTGCCGATGGAAGAATGAACATGTCATGTCCCAGACAGCTTTTCAGGTTCCGCTTCGGATGCATATCCTCTTGCTCGGAAAGGGCCGAGCGGATGACCATTTTCCCGCCTTCGTCGATCTCATCGACATTGCTGTAAACCCAACCGAGCCGTGTCGAGCGTCGCTCCAGAAACGGCTTGACCAGCTCCTCCAGGTGATTGGGGTACCAGATGTCGTCCTGATCGAGGAATGCGATCAGGTCACCGCCGGAATGGGCGACACCGAAATTTCTTGCCGACGATTGACCGCCATTCTCCTTGCGGAGCAGCCGAATGGGATAGTCTGCGGCGAGCCGCTCCACCAGGACTGCGCCGCCATCTGTAGAGCCGTCATCGACAACAATGATCTCGGCCGGCGTAAGCGTTTGGCTCAGGACACTACGAATAGCAAGTTCAATATACAGCTCACCGTTATACAAGGGTATGATTGCCGCTATCTGCAAACCGGTTTCGTCCATTCGCGCCCCCCTTCTGTAGCGCCGCATACTGTCGCGGCCAACATACCACACCTCTCAGCGGATCAACACATCGGCACGACTTGATGTTCAGCATGATGCCCGGCCGCTGTTCGCGGCGGCCGCGCCTGGTTTGGCGTGGAGGCCCCGCGCGGGGCAACCGATCCGACGGCGGCCAGCCTTGGCTCCTCCCTGCCGCTTTTCCCCGGCGGCTTCGGCACCAGAGCGCCGCCAGGCGCGGCACCGATGTTGCCATCTGTTCCGATATTGAACCGATTTGGCCGACAGTCGCACAAGCCAGCCCCAATCAGCTGGGTTCACATGCGCGCGCCGCCGCCCTAATACCCGCTGGTAGGTTCCGCTTCATGGAGGAAAAACGTGGCAGGCATGATGGAAGGCAAGGTCGCCGTGGTGACCGGCGCCGGCGGCGGCATCGGACGCGAGATCGCGATCATGATGGCCGCGCACGGCGCCAAGGTCATTGTCGCCGATATCGGCGCATCGCTGGGTGGCGAAGGCAGCTCCGCCACTCCGGCGCAGCAGACCAAGCAGCTCATCGAGCAAAAGGGCGGCGTCGCGGAAATCTGCACCGAGTCGGTGGCGGCATGGGGCAGCGCACAGAAAATCATCCAGGCCGCGTTGGACCATTTCGGCAAGATCGATGCGGTGGTGAACAACGCGGGCATCCTGCGCGACGTGATCTTTCACAAGATGACGGAAGACGACTGGCTGTCGGTGATCGCGGTGCACCTGAACGGCAGCTTCTTCGTCTCCCGCGCGGCGGCGGAGCATTACCGCAAGCAGGAGAGCGGCACGTTCGTGCACATGAGTTCGACCTCCGGGCTGATCGGCAATTTCGGCCAGGCTAACTATTCGGCTGCGAAGCTGGGCATGACTGCGCTGTCCAAATCCATTGCGCTGGACATGGCGCGTTACAATGTGCGCTCCAACTGCATCGCGCCGTTTGCCTGGAGCCGCATGACCAGCTCGATTCCCGCGACCACGCCGGAGCAACAGACGCGGCTGGCGAAGATCCAGCAGATGACGCCGGACAAGAACGCGCCGATGGCGGTGTATCTGTCGTCCGATGCGGCGAAGGGCGTCACCGGCCAGGTGTTCGGCTGCCGCATGAACGAAATGATTCTGTTCTCGTCGCCCCGGCCGATCCGCATCGTTGCCAGGCCCGAGGGCTGGACGCCCGAGGCCATCGCCGAGGTTGCCATACCGGCGATGAAGCCGGCGTTCATGCCGGTGGACCGTTCAGGTGAAGTGTTCAGTTGGGACCCGGTGTAGTTGGCGCCGACCCGTCATGGCCGGGCTACGGCCCGGCCATCTGCGCTGGATCGATCGGGTTGCGTTGGACCGGCGTGCCCGATCAGCGTGCGACGATGGCCGCGTCGTTGCTGGCATCGACGCCGCGTTGGCACGCCGCAGCACGATCTTCAGGACGGAACCGCCGCCAGCGCCGGCACTGCCACGCCGACCATGTGCAGCGCGAGGTCGGCCATACGATTGCACAACTCCTCCAGGCTCAGCCTGCCGCTGGGACGATGCCATGTGTAGGCCCAACTGATCATCCCGCCGAGGGCCAGTGCGGCGAGGTTGACGTCGGCAGTATGAAAGTCGCCCGCCTCGACGCCTTCCGAAAGCAGTTGCGACAGCACGCGATCGAACTTGCGGCGAAGGGCGTTGATTTCACCCAGCGCCTCCGGTGTCAGATTCTTTTCCTCGCGGAAGAAGATCGCGATGTTGGCCTGGCGCGACAGGATCACGTGGGTGAAGTCGACGATGGCGCGATGCAGCCGCTCGGTGGGGCTGCCGGCCTGTTTCGCAGCGTTCTCCACCGCGGCGAGCGACATCTCGATGGTGGGCTTGCACAGCGCCGCCAGCAGTTCGACCTTGCTGCGAAAATGCGTATAGATGAACGGCTTGGTCACGCCGAGCTGGGCGGCAACATCGTCCAGGGTGGTGCCGGTGAAGCCGCGGGCATAGAACAACTTGACCGCTTCTTCGATGATCCGTTCACGTTTGTAGGCGAGGATTTCTTCACGCATGCCGCCAAGCCAATTCGCTGCAACTGCGGCATGGTAGCGGTGCCCAGGCGGGAAGGAAAGCATACTTACGGGTAGCGCCGTGCGCGGTCACGTAGCGTGGCTGGACCGTTCGGGCGCAGATGGCCGGCTCAGGGCGCTCAAGGCGCGGCCATGATGCGGACCCTGGGCCGGCAACAACGGGTTCGCCGGATCGACGGGACGCCCGGCCGGTGCCTATGCTGCGCCGTCTCCCGGCGCCGGCGCCAAGGCGCACGCCACAAGAACAGGAGGAAAACAATGGCGGGAATGCTCGACGGCAAGTCGGCGTTGATCACCGGTGGGGGCGGCGGCATCGGCCGCGCCACGGCGCTGGCATTTGCGCGCGAGGGGGCGCGTGTCGCCGTCGCAGATGCCATCGCGGAGACCGCGCAGCAGACCGTCGCACTGGTGAACCAGGCAGGCGGCCAGGCCATGTCACTCCCCGCCGAGGTGACGGATGCAGCGCAGGTGCAGGCGATGATCCGCGCCGTGGTTTCGGCTTATGGGCGGCTGGACTGCGCGTTCAACAACGCAGGCATCGCAGGTTTCCAAGTGGATGCGGCTGGAAAGAAGACGCACGAATGGGCGGACGACTCCTTCGACCGCATGATCGCGGTGAACCTGAAGGGCGTCTGGCTGTGCATGAAACACGAGATTCCGCAGATGCTGGCGCAGGGCGGGGGCGTGATCGTGAACACCGGCTCGATCGCGGGGCTGATCGGGCTGCCGAGTTCGTCCGCCTATGTTGCGGCGAAGCACGGCGTGCTTGGACTGACAAAGACCGCAGCGCTGGAATACGCCAAGGACAACATCCGGGTGAACGCGGTCTGTCCCGGCTATATCGAGACCAGGATGACCGAGGACACGATGCGCCGCCGCGGCGAGCAATTGATGGCGATGGTGCCGTTCCACCGCATGGGCAAACCCGAGGAAATCGCCGAGATGGTGGTGTGGCTGTGCAGCGACCGCGCGTCCTATGTCAGCGGCGCGTGTTACAACGTGGACGGCGGCTACATGGCGACATGAGGCACGGCAATGGCCAACGAAACTGTTCGTCTCGCGGAGTACGCCGCCGGCCTGCGATTCGAGGACATTCCGCCGGATGTCGTCGAACGTGCCAAGCAGTGCATCGTCGACACGGTCGCGGTGGTCACACAAGGCGGTTCCCTGCCCTGGAGCCAGATCGTCGCGCGTTATGCCCAGCGTGTCGGCGCCGGCGGGCGCAGTCGGATCCTCGGCGTTGGCGGTCGTGCGGTGCAGGCGCCGGCAGCGGCGCTGGCCAATGGGGCGTTCGCGCACGCCTTTGAATCCGACAACCTGACCAGGCCGGGCGCCGGCGTGCATCCAGGCGGCACGCTGTTGCCGCCCGCGCTGGCCGTGGCGCAAGAGCATGCCAGCAACGGCCGCGCCCTTGTCACCGCGGTGGTGGCCGGGTTCGAGGTGATGTACCGCATCGGCCGCGCCACCAAACACAGCAACGAACGCCATGGCTTCCATGCGCCGGGCACCACCGGTCCTTTCGGTGCGGCGGTGGCAGCGGGGCATCTGCTGGGGCTGGATGCGGCGCGCATGACCAACGCGCTGGGGATTGCCGGGTCGCTGGCGGGCGGGCTGATGGAATTCGCTCGGTCCGGGACGGGGGCGATGGTGAAGCGGCTGCATCTGGGGCGTGCGTCGGAGAGCGGCGTGATGGCCGCAAGCCTGGCTGCCGACGGGTTCACCGGCCCGCGCAGTGTGCTGGAAGGCGAGGCAGGGTTCCTGAAGGTCTTCTGCACCGAATGGGATATGGCGGACCTGACGCGCGGCCTCGGCAGCGATTATGCCACGATGCATCTATGCCTGAAGCGCTTCCCTATGCACATGACGGCACATACCGCAGTGCAGGCGGTGCTGGAACTGCAAGCGGAGCATGGCTTCGCCGGCAATGCGGTAGAGCATGTCACCGTGGTCGGCAACGAGCGGATGGCGACGGTCAACAACATCCGCGATCCGCGCGATGTCATGATGGCGCAGTATTCCATCCCGTTCTGCATCGCGCTGGCGTGCTACCGAGATCCGCGCGATCCGGCATCGTTCGATGAGTCCGTGCTGACGGATGCGGCCATCCGCGATCTGTGCGGGCGGGTGACGGTCGTGGCGGGAGAGTCGTCGCAGGGCATCGGGGGTGCTGCGGTGACCACGATTGTGCTGCGCGACGGCCGGTCGTTCACCCGCGAGGTGACGGAATACAACGGCACGCCAGCCCGGCCGCTCACCCGCGACGAACTGCGCGACAAGTTCGTCACGTTGACGCGGTTGCACTATGGCGATGACGCTCCGGGTGAGTTCGAGCGGCTTGCGAATTTGGAGAACGAGCAAGACCTGTCGTGGGTAGGAGCGGCGCCGTCCCGCATGTCATTACGAGGAGCATAGCGACGAAGCATTTTCGTTCGGCGAAATGCCCTGACCGTTCGCTTCCTGCATGGCCGGGATTGATTCGTCGCTGCGCGACACGCGATGACGATGGTTCAGGCGTTCGTCAGCCCACCATCGACGGTAATCGTTTGTCCGGTGATGTACGAAGAGTCCCGTGAGCAAAGAAAACGGATCACGGACGCCACTTCGCCTGGATCGCCGAAACGCTGCAAGGGGATATCCTGCCGATAGGTGTCGCCGCGTTCCGCGATGATCCGATCCGTCATCCGCGTGCGGATCACGCCGGGTGCGACGGCATTCACCAGGATGTCCGGCGCGAACCGCCGCGCCAGCGAGCGCGTCAGACCGACGATGCCACCTTTCGCCGCGCCATACGCCGCATAGCCGGCACTGCCGCGGCGGAACGCAACAGAACTGACGAACACCATGCGGGAAGGGCCGCGCGGATCCGCGTAGCGGGGCAACAGCACCGCCATGTCGTACGCATTGGTCAGATTCGCGGCCATCGCGCGATCCCAAACACCGTGATCGTGCGGATCGAGCGGGTCGGGCTCGAACAAGCCGGCCAGATGCACCAGCGCGTAGACAGGCTTGGCACGGGCCAGCAAATCGTCGCGCACGCCCAGGGAAGACAGATCCGTCGCGACGGTGAACACTCGAGTGCCGCCGAGCACCGTTTTCGCCTCGTTCAGTCGCTGCTCGTCCGGATCCAGCAGAAGCACGTGGGCGCCGTGGTCGAGAAAGGCGCGTGCCGTGGCGACGCCGATGCCGCCGGCGCCGCCGGTGATGACGATACGACGGCCGGCAAATTCCGCCATCTTATGACCTCCGCGCAGTCGTGCATGCCGCGGCAGGCCTGCGGCAATAAAGTCCGATGACAGGCTCTGATGCGGGAGAAATCGGCGAGCGAGGGTTCATGGTTCCCATTCGAATGGCACGGATCTTGGCCAGCAACGGCGCACCAGTAACGGTGCCATGGTGACCCGGCAAGGGCGCGCCGGCGGACGCTGCCTGTGGGTTAGCGCTGGGCCGACAAGGTGCGGGTATCGCGCAACCCGTGGAGAATGGCGTCGGCCAGCGCCTTGGCCACGCACTCATAGCCGCGATCGTTCTGATGCAGGTTGTCCGCGGCGATGAAGGTGATCATCGGCACACCTTCGCGCGCCCACGCCTCCATCAACCCGGCACGCGAGAACAACCCGACGCCGGTTGCTCCGGCGATTTGCGCCAGGATTTCGTCCATCAGGCCATGTTCCGGGGCGGCGTCCACCCTTGGGGAATGCTGGTTGTCCATCAGGATCACGTCGATCCCGGCTGCCTTCAGCCGTTCCACCCCCTCGGTCACCAGGTGGCGGAACGTGACGGGATCGGCGTGGCGGAGGGCGCCGTTGGCCCCGACCTGCCAGACCACCAGTTGCGGGCGCACGGCGATGACATCGGCCTGCATCCGCGCGAGTTCCTCCGGCGCGTCCTGTCCGCCGATGCCGCGGTTGATCACGGCGATATGCATACGGGGCAAAGCGCGATCGAGGTCTGCCTGCAATTCAGCCGGGTAGCTGTGTGCGGGGTCAGACGCCTTGGTTCCCTTGGTTGACGACGACCCGATCGCGACGATCAGACCTTCCTTGCCTTGCTCGAGGTCGGCGCGAAAGTTGTGCAGATGCAGAATTGGCGCCGGAGGTCCGGCTGGGCAGGATGTCTGAGCTTGGGCAACGGCAAAGCCACCCAGAAGCAGGGCAGCAGAGGCGACAAGGGCCCGGGCCGGTAAATTTGCCGCGATTGGCATTTGGCCACAGGTTGAACCGTAACGGGAGGTATTTGTCCAGGAGATATTTTACCGTCCGTCCCGATTGTTTCACGCGGCCATTACGATCCCTTGCCGGCCGCTCCCGGCCAAGGCGCGGTTCCGCACGTCTTTGGCCTGCCTGGTGCGCGTGCCTGAGGTTGAGGATGGCTCCGACCTTGCGGGCTGCGTTCGCCGTTGCGACTCAGTCCGGGAACAAGCCCGTTGCTCCCAGAGGTACGGCCAATGAGCGAGCTGCAGGACGCGCCGCTCTGTGCAGATTCTTGTTGCGCCGTCGGCGCGGTCGCGGACGATGCGTACTGTGTCACGTCGTGATCGACCGCGCATTGGTGGACTTCCAAGGCCTGTTCGGTGCGCCCGACCGGCCACCAATCGGCCCGCCGCCTACCGCCCCAGTGCTACCGCCCCAGTGCTACCGCCTCAGTGCTACCGCCCCAATGCCTGCACGATTTCCTCGGTCATCTTCTTCGCATCGCCGAACAGCATCATGGTGTTCGGACGGAAGAACAATTCGTTATCCACGCCGGCGTAGCCCGATGCCATGGAGCGCTTCACGAACAATACCGTTGCCGCCTTCTCCACATCCAGGATCGGCATGCCGTAGATCGCCGATTTCGGATCGGTCTTTGCGGCCGGGTTGGTCACGTCATTGGCGCCGATCACGTAGGCCACGTCGGCGGTGGAAAATTCGTTGTTGATCTCCTCAAGTTCGAACACCTCGTCGTACGGCACGTTCGCCTCGGCCAGCAGCACGTTCATGTGGCCCGGCATGCGGCCGGCGACCGGGTGGATGGCGTATTTCACGTCCACGCCTTCCTTCTTCAGCGTGTCCGCCATCTCCCGCAGGGCGTGCTGCGCCTGCGCCACCGCCATGCCGTAGCCGGGCACGACAATCACCTTGGAGGCGTTCTTCATAATGAAGGCCGCGTCGTCGGCGTTGCCGCTCTTCACCGTGCGCTCGCCCGTGGGACCGGCGGCCGCGCCTGCGACCTCGCCTCCGAACCCGCCGAGCAACACGTTGATGATGCTGCGGTTCATTCCCTTGCACATAATGTAGGACAGGATCGCACCGGACGATCCCACCAGCGATCCGGTGATGATCAGCCCCAGATTCTCCACAGTGAACCCGATCCCCGCCGCCGCCCATCCCGAATAACTATTCAGCATCGAAATGACTACCGGCATGTCGGCGCCACCGATCGGAATGATGATCAGAAAGCCGATGGCGAATGCCAGCAACGCGATGATCCAGAATATCACCTGGTCCCCGCCGGTGGCGACGAACGCCACGATCAGCACGAACAGGATGACGGCAAGCGCCAGGTTCAGCTTGTGCTGTTGCGGGAAGGTGATCGGCGCCCCGCTCATGATGCCTTGCAGTTTCGAGAACGCGATCACCGAGCCGGAGAAGGTAATGGCGCCGATCGCCAGGCCGATCGACATTTCGATCAGGCTTTCGGTGTACAGATGCCCCGGCGTGCCGATACGGAATGCCTGCGGCGCATTCAGCGCCGAGGCAGCAACGAACACCGCGGCCAGGCCCACCAGCGAGTGGAACGCCGCCACAAGCTGCGGCAGCGCCGTCATCTGGATGCGATAGGCAATGAAGCTGCCGATCGAGCCGCCGATCACGATGCCGATGGCGATAAGCCCGTAACCGAGGCCGCTCATGTCATGCTGCAGCAGCGTGACGACCACCGCCACCGCCATGCCGATCATGCCGTAGCGATTGCCGGCGCGCGCGGTTTCCGGGTTCGACAGGCCACGCAGCGCCAGAATGAACAATACGGCGGCGATGAGATAGCAGAAGGTGGTAACGCTCGCGGACATGACGATGCGCCTCTACTTCTGGCGGCGCTTGAACATCGCCAGCATCCGGTGCGTCACCAGGAAGCCGCCGAAGATGTTCACGCTGGCCAACATCACGGCGATGAAGCCAAAGGCGATCGCCCAGGGATTGGTGCCAAGGCCGGTCGCCATCATGGCTCCCACCACGATCACCGAAGAAATAGCGTTGGTCACCGCCAACAGTGGCGAATGCAGCGCCGGCGTCACGTTCCACACCACGTAGTAGCCGACGAAGCAGGCCATCAGGAAAATGGCGAACAGATAGACGATCGGCTCGACCACGGGTGCAAAGGCGGCCATGCCATGCGTGAGCATCTGCGCGTGCGCGGCAAGTTCGTTGGCCTGCGCCGCAAGCCGGGAGGCTTCGTCGGCCAGTTGGTTAGGGTTCATCTGCTGCGGTCTCCGCTGCGGATCAGGCGGCCTGGGAGGGAAGGAAGGAGGGGTGCACGACGGTGCCGGCGCGTGTGAGCATGACGCCTTTGACGATCTCGTCGCTGTCCGGGAGCTTGGGCGCCTGCGCCTCCTTGTTCCAGAATGTGGTGAGGAAGGTCAGCAGGTTGCGCGCATAGAGCGACGACGATGCCACCGGGATCCGGCCCGGCCAGTTGTGCCAGCCCAGAACGGTGACACCATTGGGGGTGGTTATGCTTTCGCCCGGCCGGGTTGCCTCGCAGTTGCCGCCGGCATCGGAGGCGAGATCCACGATCACGCTGCCGGGGCGCATGGAGTCGACCATGGCCTGCGTCACGATGGTGGGTGCGCGGCGGCCCATGACCAGCGCCGTCGTGATGATGATGTCATTCCTGGCGATGGTGGCGGCCATCAATTCCGCCTGCTTGCGGCGGAAATTTTCGCTCATTTCGCGAGCATAGGCGCCGGTTTGCGCAGCAGTTTCCTCGTCCTCGACTCCGACGAAGGTTGCACCGAGCGACTTGATCTCCTCCTTCGCGGCAGGGCGCACGTCGGTGGCGGAGACGATCGCGCCGAGCCGGCGGGCCGTGGCGATCGCCTGCAAGCCCGCCACGCCGGCGCCGATCACGAACACCCGGGCCGGGGGAACGGTGCCTGCGGCGGTCATCATCATCGGGAAGCCGCGCTGAAAGGCAGCGGCGGACTCGATCACCGCGCGATAGCCGGCGAGGTTGGCCTGACTGGACAGAACGTCCATCGACTGCGCGCGGGTGATGCGGGGCAGCAGCTCCATCGCGGCGGTGTCGATGCCCGACTGCGCCAGCGAGGGCACAAGGTCAGGATCGGCGAACGCGTTCGCGATGCAGATCAGCAGCGCGCCGCGGGGGATCAGCGCGCATTGCTCCGGCAGCGGCACCTGCACGGCGAAAACGATGCCGGCACCGGCAAGCGCCGCGGCGCTGTCGGGCGCGATTTCCGCACCGGCGGCGGCGAATTCAGAGTCCGGCATGGCGGCGCCGGCGCCGGCACCGGCCTGAACAGCAACCGTCAGGCCCAGGCCGATCAGCCGCTTGACCGTCTCCGGCGTGGCGGCGACGCGCGTTTCGGCGGCGCGTTGCTCTTTCAGCACAGCAAGGCGCATCGGGGCACAGTCCTTCAGTTGTTTGGGCGTACGGACGCACGCGGCCGTTGCCCCAGGCGAATATGGCGGCGCACCAATGCACCTCGCAACAAGGAGGTGCAAGGGGTGTGCCGGTCACAAGCACTGCCTAACAGACAGCCAGGCAACGACCTAGCACCAGGGCGAAGGAAGTCGATGATGCCAGCTAGCGCCGCACCCGACAGGGCGGCACGTACCTGTCTCACGAACCCTCATGCGAAAGGACGGACCATGCGTTTCACACTGTTTCTGCTCTTTGGCATTGTGCTGTATGTGTCGTCCGGGTGGGCCGCCGGCAAGCAGCACCGTCTGGTGATCCACGTCGATAGCCCTGACGCCGGGATCATGAGCGAGGCGCTGCATAACGCGGCGAATATCATCGAGACCGAGCGCAAGGCCCACGACACGGCCAAAATCGAGATCGTTGCCAACGGATACGGCGTCAAGATGTTCATCAGCGAGCTGTCTCCGGTGGCCGAGGAGATCGGGCGCGTACATGCGGCCTATCCTGGCATCGTGTTCAGCGCTTGCGGCATTGCGCTCGCCCATACCGAGAAGGCGATGAAGCGGTCGCTGACGGTGCTGCCGGAAGCGCGTGTGGTGCCCTCGGGCGCGGCTCGGATCATGGAGCTGGAAGAGCAGGGCTGGGCGTATCTGAAGCCGTGAGATGGCCCAAAACGTCATGGCGGGGCTCGATCCGGCGATCTACGCATGACCGGTCGAGCCGCGTTGCGAGCGCGCCCATCATCCAGGGCAGATGGCTGCGTCACGCTCCAATGACCGTGCGGCTGCTCAGCCGGACGATCAAGGGCAAACGCGATTTCGCTGGCCTTGTGGGAGGGCCTTGTGGGAGGGCCTTGTGGGAGGGGTTGGGAGGAGGGCGGCCGCGCGCAAATGCCAGAGCCATTCGCCACCTCCCCCAAACCCTTCCCACAAGAGGACGGGAGAGTTCTTTTTGCGTGCCCGATGTTATCCCAACACCTACAGAGTCAAGCCCGGCCATGACCGGTCCGGCGGCATAGTTACTGCGCTGCCACCTGCAACCGCTGCACCGTGCGCGGGCGCCCGATCAGCGGCAGCAGTCCGGCCAGATCCGGCCCGCTGTCCTCACCGGTCAAGGCGAGGCGCAACGGCAAGGCCAGTGCCTCGCCGCGACGTCCGGTCGCGGAGGCCAGCGCCGCCATCCAATCGTACCAGATCGAGTCCTGCCACGGCTCCGGCGGCAGCAAGTCCAGCGCGGTCGCAAGCAAGTCGGGTTCGGGAATTTCCGGCGGCACGATGGCGCCGGCAACCACGTCCCACCAGCCACGCGCCTCGCTCAACAGGTCGAGTTCGTCGCGCACCGCCAGCCAGAAGGCGTCGGTTGCCCCGGTGGGCAGGCGGTCGGCCACGGCCGCGAAGTCCTGCGACCGCAGCGCCTGCCGGTTCAGCGCCAGCAGTGCTGCCGCCTTGAAGGGAATCGGCTGCGCCGGGAAACGCCCGATATCGAACCGCGCCGCCAATCCCGCGATCGGCGTAGCGTCCATGGTTTCGTCCGTGCCGACCGTTGCCAGATAAACGGCCAGTGCCGCGCCCTCCACGCCATCATGCCGCAGGCTGCGCACCGTCCGCGCATCGACCCTGCGCGCGAGTCGTTTCTCACCCGCATCTTCCAGCGGCGGCAGATGAGCGAAACGCAGGGCCGCGGCATCGCCCCCCAGGGCGTCGTAGAGATCGATCGCTACCGCGGTCGCCGGCAAGTGCGAGTCGCTGCGGACCGCATCGGTGATGCCGGCGGTCAGATCGTCCACACAGTTGGCGAAGGCACGAGTGGGCTGCCCATCCGACCACACGACGATCGGATCGGAGAGCGATGGCAACGCCACTTCGCGATGGCCCAGCACCATATCGCGCCATTCCACCATGCGGTCGGACAGCAGGAACCGCCAATAGGGCCGCTTGCCGCCGGCCTCCGCGGCGGCGATCTGCGCTGGGGTCAGACGCAGCATGGCGCGGTCGTAGACCGCCGATTGCCCACGCTGGAGCCGCTGGTCGCGCTTGGCGCGCAGCTCGGCCTCCGACTCGAAGCATGGATACAGCCGCCCAGCCTGCTTGAGCGTTTCCGCCGCCGCGTCATAGCGCGCGCGTTGCTCCGACTGGCGCAGCGTCTCGCCCCACGCGATCCCAAGCCAGCGCAGATCTTGCTCGATCGCCGCTGCGTGGTCCTTGGTGGCCTGTTGCGCGAGGTCGGCGATGCGCAACAGCACATGGCCGTCATGGCGGCGCGCATGCAGCACATTCAGCAGCGCAATCCGGGCCGTCGCGACCGTGAGCGGACGCGTCGGCACCACAGCGATGCGGACCCGCATCATTCGTCCGGCTCGTCTTGCTCGTCCCGCCGCGGATCGAGCGCGCGCCAGTCGCGTTCTTCATCCCCCGCCGGCGTATCGACGAAATCGCCCAGCTCGGTGGCGCTGCGCCAGCCGGATTCGCCGGCATCCACCACTTCGGCATCCTCGCCGTAAGCGAACCACGCTTCCAGCACCTGCTTCGTGGTCAGGCCGGTTGCGCGGCAGCGCTCCACCGAATCGCGGACATAGCGGCGGGCGAAGGCATTGGCCTGCATCAGGGTGGGAAAGCCCCCGACCTCCTCGACGACGTTGTTCTCCGCCCCGCCCGACAGGTCGAGGATTCGCACGCGCCAGCCGCCATCGGGAGCGAACAGGTCGCTCATTGCCGAAGCGGTTCGATACGGCAGTTGGGTTTCGTGAGCCGGAGTCGCGAGGGTTTCATCATGGGCTCGAAGCTAGAAGCGAGACGGCGCTGAATCAACGGGCCGGCGAGGGCGGCGATGTCGTGCCTGTAGCGGAAACCAACTCCGTCTGTCACAGCGTCATACCACTGCGTCTCCGTCCACATGTTGGACATGCTCATTCAGCCGCGCCAGTGCCTTGCCGAGTGCGGTCCAGTGAGTGCGGCCTACGCCCTCGACCAGCGCCGCCTCCACTTCGCGCGACAGCGGCACCACACGCTGGTAAGCTTTGTGACCCTTGCGTGTCATCTCCAGGAGACGGCCGCGGCCGTCATGCGGGTCGGGCGATTGGCGGACCAGCCCGCGCGTTGCCAGAGCCGTGGCGGCGCGGCTGACCTTCACCTTGTCCATGGCCGTCCATTCGACCACTGCGGTCGGAGATACGGTGCCGAACCGCGCGATCGTCGCCAGCACGCGCCATTCCGCGATGGTCAGGCCAGACACGCTGGCATAGCGATCGGAGAGCAAGCGCGAAACGCGCGCCGCCGCCAGCGACAATTGGTAAGGCAGATACTCCTCCAGCCGGAAATCGGCCGTTGCGGACGGCGCGGCCAGGCTGAGCGGCGCCATGGCCCTCGCTGCGGTTTTCATTTAGTTTGTCTCCTCCCGGGCAGCGATTTGTCATAACGCGGAAAGCGGCGTTGCGGAATGGATTTTCTGTGTGGGAGGAGGACGGCGGTGCGGCGACAGATTTGTTTCCGTGATATGGCGCCGGATCGCGATCCGGACGCCCGCTGAGAGACGGAGGCCCCAGATGTTGGATGCCACGCACGAGCCCGGGCGCACAAGCTGGGTCGAGTCGGCCAATGGCCACAGCGAATTTCCGATTCAGAACCTGCCGCTGGGCGTGTTCTCTCGCGGCGGCGAAGCGCCGTGCTGCGGCATTGCAATCGGCGACATGATTTTCGACTTGCGCGCCGGATTGGAGACGGGCGTGTTTTCCGGCGCTGCTCGCGATGCCGCTGAAGCCGCGGCCGGTGCGGTGCTGAATCCGTTGCTGGCGCTGGGCGCTGCGGCACGCAACGCGCTACGGCAGCGCGTGTCCGATCTGCTGGATGGGCAGGGGAGGGAGCGCGCGAAACTGGTGCCGCTGGCGCCGAGGCTGCTGCACCCTGCGGCGGAGTGCACGTTGCATCTGCCGGCGGCTATCGGCGACTACACGGATTTTTTTGCCGGCATCCATCACGCGGCCACCGCGGGCCGAATCAACCGGCCGGAGAATCCACTTTTGCCGAACTATAAATACGTGCCGGTCGCGTATCACAGCCGTGCGTCGTCGGTGCGGCCGTCGGGCGAGCCGGTGCCGCGGCCGCTCGGCCAGCGCAAGCTGCCGGATGAAGCGGCGCCGAGCTACGGTCCATGCCGCAATCTCGATTACGAATTGGAACTTGGCGTGTGGATCGGGCCGGGCAACGATCTTGGCACGCCGATCCCAATCGCCGAGGCGTCGGACCATGTCGCCGGCTTCTGCCTGCTGAACGACTGGTCGGCGCGGGATATTCAAAGCTGGGAGTCGCAGCCGTTGGGGCCGTTCCTGGCGAAGAGCTTTCGCACGTTTGTCTCGCCGTGGATTGTCACGCCCGAGGCGTTGGCGCCGTTCCGGATACCGCAGCCGCCGCGTCCTGCGGGCGATCCTGTGCCGTTGCCGCATCTGCACGATGCGGCAGATCAGGCAGCCGGTGCGCTGGATATCGCGTTCGAGGTATCGCTGCTGACGCCGGCAATGCGCAAGTCCGGTGCGGCGCCGTTCGTGTTGTCATACCCGACCGCGGACATGCTGTATTGGACAGTGGCGCAGATGGTGGCGCATCACACATCCAACGGCTGCAATCTGCGGCCAGGCGATCTGTTTGGCAGCGGCACGATATCCGGGACGGAGCCCGGCAGTGCTGGGTGCCTGTTGGAAATGACGACCGGCGGACGCAACCCGGTTGCGCTGTCGAATGGAGAGACGCGGCGGTATTTGGAAGACGGCGATGAAGTGATTTTCGTCGGGCATTGCCACGGCGCGGGACACGTGCCGATCGGATTTGGCGAATGCCGCGGTCAGGTGGGCAGAGACCATCGTTAGGCAGCGCCCCGCAGCCTGGTGGCAAGTTCCTGTCATTGCGAGGCCCGCAGGGTCCAAGCATTCTCCTGCGGGCAGTGTTTCATGTTAGCCGCGGCGGATTCGCGCGCGAACGCCAGTCCATCTGCCTGAACGATATTATTGCCTTATTGCAATACAATTGCGCACGCTGCATGGACAGAGCGTACGAGCGCACATCCCTGGCCGCTAATATCCGGCCGCGCGGTCCACGACTTCCTTCAGCGGCTGGCCGTCCAGGAACCGCCGTAGGTTGTCCACGAACAAATGCGCAACGATCTTGTCGCGCGTGGGATGCCCGCCGCCGATATGCGGCAGAACCAGGATGCCCTCGGTGCCCCAGAACGGGTGATCGGCGGGAAGAGGCTCCTGCCGAAACACATCCAACACTGCGCCGGCAATCTGCTTCTGCTCTACGGCGGCGATCAGATCGGCGTCTGCGACAAGATGCCCGCGTCCGAAGTTCAGCAGGTATGCGGAGGGCTTCATTTTCGCCAGACGCGCGGCGTTCATGAAGTTCTCGGTATCCGGCGTCGCCGGGAGCAGCAGCAGCACGTAGTCCGATTGCGCCAGGACATCGTCGGTGCGGTCAGGCGGAAACACCTCGGCGACGTTGGGCAGCGGGGAGCAACGCCGCTTGGTGCCGATGACTCGCATGCGTAGTGCGGCTGCGAGCCTCGCGACCTCCTGCCCGATCTCGCCGAGGCCCAGTATGCCCAGCGTCTGTCCGTTCAGTGGCATCGCCATGCGCCGCGTCCAGCGATGCTGTTTCTGGTCCTGCTCGATCGCAGCGAAGGGTTTCGTCAGATGGAACAGGGCGCCGAGGATGTTTTCCGGCATCGAATCGCGGTGCGTGCCGCGGGCGCAAGTAAGTATGAGACGCGGCGGGAAGTCCGGGAGCGCCAGCCAGGTCTCGACACCGGCCGTCAGCGCCTGTGCCCAGCGCAGCTTTGCCATGCGCGGCAGCAGGCCGGGTGGCGCACCCCAGGCAAGCATCGCCTCGGTGTCGGCGCGCTGGGCCTGGGTGGGCGTGTCCTTGCGCGCGAGAGCGTCGACTGCGACACGTCCGGCGAGGCCGGCGGTGGCGATGGCTTCAATGTAGGGGCCGGGGGCGTCGGTCCACAGCAGCAGGCGGGTCGGGTCGGGCATGGCGGGATCCTGGTGGGGAAGGCGACGACGCTACCGCATCGTGCCGCGCCAGGCGATGGCGGTCCTTCAGCGGAATCGCGTTACGCCGGACCGATCCGCTCCACACCGGCCATGTACGGCCACAGCACTGCCGGAATCAGGATCGAGCCATCCGCCTGTTGGTGGTTCTCCATCACCGCGATCAGCGCGCGCCCAACGGCGACACCCGAGCCATTCAGCGTGTGCACAAACGCAACGCTCTTGCCGTCGGCGGCACGGAACCGCGCGTTCATCCGCCGCGCCTGGAAGTCCCGGCAGTTGGAGCAAGAGCTGATCTCGCGCCAGGCCTGCTGGCCGGGCAGCCAGACTTCCAGATCGAAAGTACGCGCCGAGCCAAATCCTGTATCACCGGAGGACAGCAGAACGCGGCGGAATGGGATTTCGAGCAAGCTCAATACCCTCTCCGCACAGGTCGTCATTCGTTCTTGCTCTGCAACACTTTGCTCCGGTTGCACGATGGACACCATCTCCACCTTGCGGAACTGGTGCTGGCGCAGCATGCCGCGCGTGTCACGGCCGGCGGCACCGGCCTCGGCGCGATAGCAATCGGTCAGCGCCGTGATGCGGATCGGCAGGTCTTTTTCCGCGACGATCTCGCCTGCCACGGTGTTGGTCAGAGGCACTTCGGCCGTGGGGATCAGCCAACGCCCGTCGGTGGTGTGGAACAGATCGTCGGCGAATTTTGGCAACTGGGTGGTGCCATAGACCGCGGCATCGTTCACCAGGGACGGCACCACCATCTCGGTATAGCCATGCTCGCGCGTATGCAGATCCAGCATGAACTGACCCAGCGCGCGTTCCAGCCGCGCCAGCGCGCCGCGCAGCACCACGAAGCGCGCTCCGGCAAGCTTGGCGGCGGTGGCGAAATCCATCAGCCCCATCGCCTCGCCGAGTTCGAAATGCTGCTTCGGCAGGAAACCAAGGTCCCGCTGCTCGCCGACCTGTTTCAGCACGACATTGGCGGATTCGTCGGGACCGTCCGGTACGTCGAGGTCCAGGATGTTGGGCAGCGACTCCAAGATGCGCTTCGTCGCCACATCGAGCTCGGCGGCGCGCTTCTCCAGGCCGTCCATGTCGCCGCGCAGGGCGGCAGCTTCGGCTTCCAACGCCGACGTATCGGCGCCCGCGCGCTTCTGCTGGCCGACTTCCTTCGACAGCGCGTTACGGCGCGCCTGCTTCTCTTGCAGCGTCGTCAGGACGGCGCGGCGCTCGGCGTCGATCGCGAGGATCTCGGGGGAGGCGGGCGGCAGGCCACGCCGCGCCATGGCGGCGTCGAACGCGGCGGCGTCATTACGAATCGCACGGATGTCATGCATGGGTCGGCACCTTGTGGCGGCAATACGGACAGCAGCAGGCAGTCTTGGCCGGGGCTAGCCCCGGCGGTCCGCGCACGATCGGCCCGAGGTGAACCACGCAGCGCGATGCGTCGCCAGCGTCATGTGTCGACGCGGCCTCAACGCCAAACGCAGCCTATGTGAGCGGTACGGCATCGCCCCTCCACCGCCTTACATTCTACCATCGCCACTGTCAGAATGGAAATCGCGTAAATCGCAACGTGTGTGGCGTATCATCCGCCCGCCCGCGATGGCGGCCCTCAGTCCGCCATGGCGATAAACGCCGAGGCAGGGTCAATCCCGGCGCCGGCCGATATTACACCTCCACCGGCTTTGGCTCGACCATCTTGGCCGCCAGAATGGAAACCTCGTACAGCGCGATCAGCGGCAACGCCAAACCGCTCTGCGTGATCACGTCGGGCGGCGCCAGGATGGCGGCAATCACGAACATCCCCACCCAGGCATAGCGCCGGTAGCGCTTCAACCCCTTCGACGTCACGATCCCCACCTTCGCCAGCAGAGTCAGCAAGACCGGCAACTCGAAGGTGATGCCGAAGGCAAAAATCAGCTTCATCACCAGGTCCAGGTATTCGGACACACGCGGCAACAGCTCGATCGGCACGCCGCCGCCACCGGTGTTCGATTGGAAGCTGGCGAAGAACTTCCAGGCGAAAGGAAACACGAAATAGTACGCCAGCGCTGCCCCGAGCAGGAACAACACCGGCGTGGCAATCAGGAACGGCAGCAAAGCCCGCTTCTCGCTGCGATACAGGCCAGGCGCAACGAACATGTAGATCTGGCCGGCAATCACCGGGAACGCAATGAACGCGGCACCGAAGAACGCCACCTTGATGCGGGTGAAGAACGCCTCATAGAGCTGCGTGTAGATCAAATGCGGATCGTGCTGGCCCTGCGCGCGCAGCACGGCCGCCAGCGGCTCGGCCAGGAAGAAGTAGATGCGGTTGGAGAAAAAGTAGCAGACGAAAAACGCGATGAAGAACGCGCCGATCGACCACATCAGCCGCCGCCGCAGCTCGACCAGGTGGTCGAGCAATGGCATCGGCTTATCGTTGATCGGATCGTCGGGTGCTTCGATATCGGTCATGGACCAGTCGTCGGTTGCCAGTCGTCGGTTGCCAGTCGTCGGTTGCCAGTCGCCAGTGTTCAGCTCACGCCGTGAGGCGCGGGCCGTGTCGCACGACCGGGGGAGGAATGAAAGCGGGAGCCTCCGTATCGGCGCAAGCGGCCGCCGCGTGCAGCACGAATTCAGGCGGAATGAACGCCGGCGCAATCGATTCCTGTCCCATCGATTGCTCCGGCGCTTCGGGTGCCGGCAGTACGATTGGGCCCAGCTCCGCTACCGCTGCTTCCTCCACCGGCGCGGGCGCCGCAAGCACGTCGGATGCCGGCGCCGGCTCCAGCGGATTGCCGGTGAAGGTGTCGCGCAGGGAGTGGTCGGGGTCGATACGCCGCTCGAGTTCGCCGCGGAAGTCGAAATTGCGGATGGAGTTGATCTGGTCGCGCACGTCGCCCAGATCGGCCTCGCGCATCATCTCGTCGACATGCGTCTGGAACTCCGAAGCCATGCGCCGGGCCTTCTTGATCATGTCGGTGATGCTGCGGATAGCGACCGGCATGTCCTTCGGCCCGATCAGGATCAGGGCGACGGCAGCGATCAGGCCAATCTCGGACCAGGCGAAATCGAACATTCCACTCGCTCAACATGGCCGACGGGCTGTGTCGGCGCAGCAATCCTTCCGATTGGCTATCCCGGTGGCGCTCGGGTCACGCCTGGGAAGTATGAACCGGACGCCCTGGCATGTATTCCATCCCTCACCCCTGCGAAAGCGCAGCGCCGTCTGTTTCCTCGGTGGGCGTGGCTGGTGCGGCGTCGGCCGACGGCTCGGAGAGATCGGCCGCAAGTGGCGGCGCATCGGACACGCCGGAGGGTTTCGGCGGCTCCAGCAGCAGGTCGCCGCGTTGTGGCAGGTCGCGGATGTCCTTCAGCCCGAACTGCGCCAGGAACTGCGGCGTGGTGCCCCACAGCGTCGGGCGGCCGGGGACTTCGCGCCGGCCCTTGGGGGCGACGAGATTGGCCTCCAGCAGCGCGTCCAGCGTCTGTTGCGACAGGCTGGTGCCGCGGATCTCCTCGATCTCCGCCCGGGTACAGGGCTGGTGGTAGGCGATGATGGCGAGCGTCTCCATGGCGACGCGCGGCAGCTTGCGCGGCACCTCGATGACCTTGCGCAGACGGGGCGCGAGGTCGGGGGCGGTGCGGAACTGGATTCCCCCCCCGGTTTCCACCAGCTCGACGCCGCGGCCGGCATAGCGGTCGCGGAGCGCGGCAATTACGGCATCCGCGTCCATGGTGTCGGGCAAAAGCTGGGACAGGGCACGGGCGCTGACCGGGGACGCGGAGGCGAACACCAGGGCTTCGGCGAGGCGTAGCGAGTCTTCGTCCGGCGCGGTAGCGGCGAGGGCCGGCGTTTCCACCGGGACAGACACTTCCGCGGGAATGCGGGCCGAGCCATCGCTGGCGGCGTCGGCTGGACCCATCGATGGTTCGACTTCCGCGACGGGTTGATTGCCGGCGACGGCCTCCGGTTGTGGCTCCGATTGCTCTGCCGTCAGAGCCTCCGGCGGGCCTTCCGCGGCGGATTGCGCCGCCTCTTCCAGCGACTGCGCCGCTTCCGTGGGAGATTGGATCTCGTCCACGAGAGACCGTGCCCCGTTTTTCGGAGTTTGGGCCTCTGCGGTGGGTGATCGTGCCTCCTCCATAGATGATCGCACCTCTTCCCAGGGAGATAGCGCCTCTTGAAAGACGGTTGCGGAGTCGGTTTCGGGTTGGGGTTCGGCGGCATTCGCGGCAGCCTCACCCCGCCGTTGATCCGCTTCGCGGCTCAACCCCGCGCAAGGCGCGGGAGAGGCAGTCGGGTCGTCGCTCATACGCCTTCCTCTACTCCGGCGCGGCTACGGTGCACCAGGATGGGCCCGAACTCGTGGTCCTGGCGCAGGCGGACGGCTCCGCCGCGAGCCATTTCCAGGCCGGCCATCAGCGTGCTGGCCATGGCTGCCCGGCGCTCGATCGGGCCCACGAGATGGTCGGGCAGGAAACGTTCCAGGCTGGTCCAGTCGGGCAGGCTGCCGACCAAGGCACCCAGCCGGTGCAGCGCGTCCTGGACGGTCCATAGCGTCAGAGGCCGCGCCTGGTAGCGCCGGGATTTGGTGCCGCGGCGCACCGCACCGAGATAGGCGCGCACCAGGGACGCCAGGTCCAGCGCGAGTCGGGACCGATCGATTTCCGTATGATCCTCCGGCGCGCCACGGGCGAACACGTCCTGGCCAAGCTGCGGCTTTGTCCCGAGCCACGCCGCGGCGGCCCGGATGGCGGACAGATCGCGCAGGCGCAGGGCGAGGACTTCGGCCGCTTCCTCTCCTTCCTCCGCGCCGAGCGTGTCGGGAGGCAGCAGCAGCCGGGATTTCAGCCAGGTCAGCCATGCGGCCATCACCAGCCAGTCGGCGGCTAGTTCCAGGCGCACGCGTCGGGCGCCTTCGATCACGGCCAGATATTGCTCCACCAAGGCGAGGATGGAGATCTTCGCCAGGTCCACCTTCTGCGCCCGGGCGAGTTCGAGCAGCAGATCGAGTGGGCCATCGAAGCCTTCCAGGTGCAGGACCAGATCAACCTCTCCCGCGCTCCGCACGGGAGAGGTTGGCGCGAGAAGCTCGCCGGGTGAGGGTGCCGCGGAGGGCACCTAGGTGTCTCCGGCGGCAGTGAGGACGAGGCGCACCGGGGGCCGCGGCACCCGCACCCGCACCCGGCGCTTGGCGCCGACTTCTCCCGCTCGCGCGGGAGAGGTTTTCAAGGCACTAAACATGCTGGACCGCGTGGCCCAGACTGGCGCCGTGGCCGGACAACAGGAAAAGCACGTGGAACGCCCAGGGCACCACCGTCTCCAAGGCCGCCTGGAATGGATCGAACGCGA
>Ga0335072_10001302_pt1 | contig 40806 bp, 35 predicted proteins | sample Lox_Sample_21_FD_206725 | JGI IMG/M metagenome (GOLD analysis project Ga0335072, IMG submission 206725) | Soil microbial communities from Loxahatchee National Wildlife Refuge, Florida, United States - Lox_Sample_2.1 | ecosystem: Environmental > Terrestrial > Soil > Wetlands | place: USA... | reverse complement strand
TATGTAAGGCTTGGGAAGACTGGCCTTGAGGTGTCCGTGGTCACGCTGGGGTGCATGAGCTTCGGCGAGTCGGGCGGGCGCGGACGGCCCTGGACGCTGGACGAGGGCGCCTCCCGTGACCTGGTCCGGCAGGCCCTCGATGGCGGGATCAACTTCTTCGACACCGCGAACGTGTACTCAGGCGGCCGCAGCGAGGAGATCACCGGCCAGGCGCTGAAGGACCTCGTCCCGCGCGATGAGGTCGTGCTCGCGACCAAGGTCTTCTCCCGGATGCGTCCAGGGCCGAACGGCGCGGGGCTGTCACGTAAGGCGATCTTCGCCGAGGTCGACGCGAGCCTGCGCCGCCTGCAGACCGACTACATCGACCTGTACCAGATTCACCGCTGGGACTACGACACCCCCATCGTCGAGACCCTCGAAGCCCTGCACGACGTGGTGAAGTCGGGCAAGGTCCGCTACATCGGGGCCTCGTCCATGTACTCCTGGCAGTTCACCAAGGCCCTGTACCTGGCCGACCGGCACGGCTGGACCCGGTTCGTCTCCATGCAGGACCACTACAACCTCATCTATCGCGAGGAAGAGCGGGAGATGCTGCCCCTGTGCGCCGATCAGGGCATCGGCGTGATCCCGTGGTCCCCGCTCGCCCGGGGCAAGCTGACCCGGCCCTGGGACACGACGACCACGCGGAAGGAGACCGACGAGTTCGGCCAGAACCTGTACCGCGACGAGGACCGGGAGGTCGTCGAGCGGGTGCTTGAGCTGGCGGCCAAGCGTAACCTGCCGCCGGCGCAGGTCGCGCTGGCGTGGCTGCTGCGTAACCCCGCTGTCACCTCGCCGATCGTCGGCGCCACCAGGCCCTCGCACGTGAGTGACGCGATCGCGGCCGTGGACGTTACGCTGGGCGACGACGAGGCGGCCTACCTGGAGGAGCCGTACGTCCCGCACCCTGTCGCGGGCTTCCGCTGACCTCAGCTGGCGCGGCCGAGCTCGGCGATGATGTGCTCCGCTATGGCCAGGGAGGCGGTCGCGGCCGGGGAGGGGGCGTTGCGGATCGCCATGACCTCGCCGACGTGGGTGATGCGGAAGTCATCGACGAGGGCGCCGCTGGGGTCCACTGCCTGCGCGCGGACCCCGGCCGGAGCGGCCATGACGTCACTCATCGTCAGCCAGGGCAGGTAAGTCCTGGCCTCGGCCAGGTAGGCCGGGCGCAGCAGCGAGCCACGGACCTCCCGCACCCCGGCCTGCCAGTTCTCCCTGGCCAGGTGGCGGAACGCAGCTGAGGCGGCCAGCCGCCTCAGCTGATCGGCCTCGACTGTCGTGCGCCGGTACCCCTCGCGGGCCAGGGCGAGCACCGCGTTCGGGCCAAGGTCGGACTCACCATTGACCCGGGGGGTGAGGTGCACGCCGAGGAAGGGGTACTTCGGGTCGGGCACCGGGTAGATCAGGTGCCTGACGCGATCGCGGGCGTGTGGCTTCAGGCGCAGGTACTCGCCACGGAACGGGATGATCTCCGGTGACGGCGCGTCCCCGACCGTGCTCGCCAGCAGGTCAGCCTGCAGTCCCGCGCAGATGACGAGCTTGTCCACCGACTGGAGCTGGCCGGGTGTCACGACGTTGACCTTGTTGCCGACGGCAAGCTCTAGCTTCGTTACGGGCGTGTTCAGGAGGATCTGCCCGCCCGCCTTGACCACGTCATCGGCGTAGGCCTGCGTGATCGCCACGTAGTCGACGATGGCGGTGGTGGGGGAGAGCAGCGCGGCCACGCCCGCCACGTCCGGCTCAAGCTCGCGGATCTCGTCCTTCGTCAGCCAGCGGATCCCGGGGACCTTGTTGGCCTTGGAACGCCGCTCAAGCTCCTGCAGCTTGACGACCTCGGCCTCGTTCCGCGCGACGACGAGCTTCCCGCGCTCGTCGTAAGGCAGGCCCTTTCCCTGGCAGTACTCCTTGAGCAGGGCGACGCCACGGCGGGTCATCGTCGCCTTGGCCGAGCCGGGCTTGTAGTAGATTCCCGCGTGCACGACCCCGGAGTTGTGCCCGGTCTGGTGCATGCCCACCCGGGCTTCCTTCTCGAAGACGATCACGTCGCTGCCGCTCTCGGCAAGCAGCCGGGCGGTCGCCAGCCCGACGATGCCCGCCCCGACAATCCCGACCCTCTCGTTCGCCATGCTCGCGCCTTCCCCCTCGCCGTGCCGGGCGCGGCCGCGCCCGTGTGTCCCGGACATTCCGCCACCGCCGAGGTTATCGCGCCGGGAATGGCCGGAGTGGCATGCGGTCGGCTGGGGTGGGCGGGCTAGGCGCCCAGGTGCGCCGCCACGACCTTGTTCGGCACGACCATGCACCAGGCCTCGATGACCAGCTCCCGCATCTCCTCGGGGCCAAGCGCGGCCATCCGGGCGACGATCCAGTGGAACCGCTGGTCCGATAGGCGTGGCATGACGAACTTATCCGGCTCGCTCGCGATCAGCGCGTCCCGCTGCTCCTTGGGGAAGCCGACTCCCATCATCTGCTCGTCGGGCGAGATCGAGGCGTAGACGATCTTGCCGACGCGGAACTTGATGTAGTCGCGGATCAGGTGCTCGGAGGTGCGCGGCAGGGACAGGGCCACCGCGCGTACCTCGGCGGCCGTGATCATGTCGGCCCGACCGGATGGATGATCCAGACGTTGGGCTCCCAGTACTCGCCGGCGTCCTCCTCGCGGTCGATGCGCACGCTGGCCAGGCCCGTGGGGAACACGTAGTCACCGGTCTCGGGGAACCGCATGCTCGTCCAGGACTCCCAGTCCGCGACGCTGCCGGTGATGTGCAGGGATTTCGGGATCGCCGGGCCGATGCGGGCACCCATCCGGGTGTGCACCCGCATCCACGGATCGAAGGGGGATCCGTCCTCACGGGCCCAGCGCGCGTAGCGCTCGATGGGAATGGTCGGGTACCGGTCCTTGTGGCTTGGGCGCACCGGTGCAATCAGGTGCGCCAGGCCTGCCTCGCGAGCGAGGCTCTTCATCGCCCGCAACATGACGGGGGCCAGTCCCCGGCCCTGGTACCGCGGCGGCACCTTGGCCGCCATCGCGCTGACCGCCGTTGGCTGGCCCCCCGCCTTCCTGAGCTCGAAGGCGGCGGCGATTGTCGCGTCGATACCGGGATCGAGGCCGTCGTCGGTACCGTCCCAGGCCACCGGGACCGTGTGACCCTCGGCCAGGATCTCGTCGCCCGGACCGACGAGCATGAACTGCCACTCGGGGAACACGTTGTAGAGCTGGCGCCAGTAGTGGTTGAGCGCTTCGCCGTGCAGGTTGTACTCGGGCCACACGCCGTCGAACAGGCCGCCGAGGTCATCCCAGAGGTCCGGCCGCTCACTGTAACGCACCATTTGCGGATCCACGGACGAAGTATCCTCGCCCAGCCGGCGCAGTGCAATGAGGTTAAGGGCGGCGCCGCAAGCCATCGGGGACAGGCAGCGGGGGCCGGGCGATTCTCCCTCATAGATCCGCCCAGCCCCTGCCACCCCCGTGGAAGTCCGTCAGCAGGCCGACCGTCGGCGTGCCCCCCTCAAAGCTCGCCCCCGCGAGGCCTGCTGCCTCCCCGCGTCCTTCCGCATGTATGAGTTGAAAGCAGGCCAAGTACCAACAACTTTTCGCGGGAGATTTTTTACCACTGAACCGGCCAAACGGGTCCCACTGGGGCAGGCCCGGCTACGAGCCCACCGCCTGCCAGCGACGTACGGCCAGCACGCCCGGGACCAGGAGCAGCCCGGCAACCCAGCACCCCAGCTCAAGCAGGGGGAAGCCCACAGCCCCACCGCTGGCAAGCGCCCGGATGACACCGCAGGTGGCCGAGACCGGATTGACCCGGGCGATCGGCTGCATCCAGCTAGCCAGGAGGGCGACAGGCGCGAAGGCCGAGCTGACGAAGGCGACGGCGATCGCGGGGAAGAACAGCACCCGCTCGGCCGTCTCCGGGTCGTTGATCAGCAGGCCCAGCCAGGCCGAGAGCACCGCGAACGCAAGGCCGAACGCCACCGTCGCGGCCACGATGCCGAGCGCGGCCAACGGCCCGCCGATGATCCGGAACCCGAACCCGTAGCCCGCCCCGACCAGCAGGACTGCCTGCGTGGCGAAGACGATCGCATCGGTGAGGAGTCGTCCGATCAGCACGCTAGCCCGCGACATCGGCAGCGACCTGAACCGGTCAGCCAGGCCGCTTGAGGCATCCCGCAGTAGCGCGAGTCCTGACGTGGGCGCGGTGAGCGCCGCGTTCTCGACGATGACGCCGGGAATGAGGAACTCCCGATAGGGGCCGCCGTGCCCGGTTAGCGCCAGGTTGCCGAAGACCGACACGAACATCACCAGCAGTACAACTGGCTGCACGAGCGGGTAGATCAGCCGGCCAGGATTCTTTCGCAGGACGCGCAGGTTCCGCCCGGCGATCAGCGCGCTGTCCCGCGCGAACCGCAGCGGGATCCGGGGCGGCGTGGCCATGTCGGCCGTACCGGCGGCGATCATGCCGTCCCTCCGGGCGCGACCGCCTCCCGCTGGGATCCCGAGCCGGTCAGCGCGAGGAACGCCTCGTCAAGTGAAGTCACGCCAGACCGGCTCTTCAGGTCAGCCGCTGTCCCCGACGCGATCACCTTTCCGTGGTTAAGGACGTGCACCACATCAGCGAACCGGTCCGCCTCCTCCAGGTACTGCGTGGTCAGCAGCATCGTCGTTCCCTCAGTCCGCAGTTCCGCCAGCACCGCCCACAGCTGCTGCCGGCTGCCAGGGTCAAGTCCCGTTGTCGGCTCATCGAGCACAAGCAGCCCCGGCCGGGCCATGAGACTGGCAGCCAGGTCCAGCCGCCGTCGCATCCCGCCCGAGTACGTCCTTACCATCCGCTCAACTGCCCCTTCCAGGCCGAACGCACCCGCCAGCTCTCCAGCCCTAGCCCGCGCCGCGCGACGGCCCAGCCCGGCTAGACGTCCCATGAGCACCAGGTTGTCCCATCCGGACAGTGCCTCCTCCAGGCCTGAGTACTGCCCGGTGAGCCCGATGTGCGCCCGGACCTGCGCCCCCTGCGTGGTGACGTCGAGCCCGAGCACCCGAACCCGCCCGGCATCCGGGCGGGACAGGGTGGCGATGATCCGGACCAGGGTGGTCTTGCCTGCGCCGTTCGGCCCGAGCAGCGCGGTCAGCGAGCCTGATGCGATCGTGAGGTCAACCCCGTCGAGCGCGGTGACCCGGCCGAATGACTTTCGCACGCCGGCAGCGTCGATAGCGGGCGTAGTATCGTTCATATCGTGAGGCTATCAGTTAGTGAGGGCACCGGACAATATGGCCGACTCAGTAGATGGCGCCGGCACGGGCGGGCGTGACGTCGACATCGAGGCAGCACGGGGCTCCGCCCTGACCGACCCGGGCAATGCCGACCTAGCGGTGAGCGTTGTTGGCCGCTTCTTCCGGCTCGCACCACGGCTGGTGGAAATCCAGGACATCGGAGCGCGCGAGTACGGCCTCGGGTTCGCCCGAGGCCGGGTGCTGTGGGCGCTGCACGCCTCGGGGCCGGTCCTCATGCGGGCGCTGAGCGAGGCGCTCGGAATCTCCCCCCGCACGGTAACCGGCCTGATCGACGCGCTGGAGGCCGACGGGTGGGTGACCCGCAGCCCGCATCCGGAGGACCGCCGCGCGACCATCATCTCGCTGACCAAGACGGCGGACACTGCCCTCGACCGGCTGCGCGAGCACTACGCCGGCCTGTCGCACGACCTCCTGGGCGACATCCCCGCCGGCGACCTCGCGACGGTCCGCCGGGTGATGACGACCCTGGAAGATCGTCTCGATAAGGTGATCGCCCAGCGCACCGCCGCCTTCGGTCCCGGCGCGGGTAGCAGTCCCAGGCCATGAGCTCGCTTATTTGTGCGATGCTCAGGGCATGAGGCCAACCCTGTATGAGTTCGCGGGCGGGGAGCTCGCCTTCGTAAAGCTGGCCACGGCTCACCACGCGCGATGCCTGGCCGACCCTGAGCTCAACCATCCGTTCTCCCACCCGGGCCAGAACCCGCGGCACGTGGAACGGCTGGCTGCCTACTGGGCGCAGGTGATGGGCGGCCCGCCCGCCTACACGGATAGCTGGGGCGGGGATGAGTCCTTTCTCGTCCACCTGCACGCGGGCATGGGCGACATGAGCGACCTAGGCCACCGCTTCGTTGAGTGCTTCATGACCGCAGCCGACGACGCGGGCCTCCCTGAGGACCCGCGGTTCCGGGCCGCGCTGCGCGCCTACATGGAATGGGCGGTCGGTGACGTGGCGCTGTCCCACCCGCACGACACCGACGTTCCCGCCGACCTGGCGGTTCCGCACTGGTCATGGGACGGATTGCAGGCCTAGCCGGCTGAGGCCCGGCGAGGTCATGCGCCGCTGGGCACCACCTCGGTGCGGGCGAGCAGCAAGGCCACGTCGTCTCGCGGGTCGGGAGCCAGGCTGGCGATGACGGCGTCGCAGAGCTCGTCCAGTGATCCCGTGGGGCCGTCGCCTAGCGCCCGGGCCAGCTGGGACATTCCGATGCTGATGTCCTGGCCGGGCCGCTCGATGAGCCCGTCGGTGTACAGGGCCAGGATGCTGCCGGGCGGGAGCGGCAGTTCCTTGGCCGGGTAGGTGGCCTGGCCCGCGCCGAGCAGCAGGCCAGGGGGCAGGTCGATGAGCTCGGCGCGGCCGTCGGGGTGACGAAGCACAGGCGCGGGGTGCCCGGCACTGGTCAGCTGGCAGTGTCCCGTCCGCGGGTCGTAGACCGCGTGCAGGCAGGTGGCGCCGGCCTCCTCGCCGTAGCTGGCAACCATGCGGCTTAGCTGGCGCATGATCTCGTCGGGCGGGCAGCCGAGGTGGGCGAGGGCATCGGTGGTGGTGCGCAGCTGGCCCATGGTCGCCGCGGCCTGGATGCCGTGGCCGGTCACGTCGCCAACCACGAGCGCCACCTGGCCGCGGTCGAGCGGGATGACGTCGAACCAGTCGCCGCCGATCTCCGCGGCCCGGCTAGCCGGCTGGAAGCGGTAGGCGATCTCGAGGCCTGCCACCGGCGGGATGCTGCGGGGCAGCAGGCTGCGCTGCAAGGTGACCGCCGCTTCATGCTCTCGGGTGTACAGCCGGGCGTTGTCGATATGCACCGCCGCCCGTGCGGCCAGGTTGGTGACCAGCCGGACGTCCGTCTCGTCCCAGGCCCCGGGAGTCTTAGACCGAGTGAAGTTGGCCAGCCCCAAGGTGACGCCCCTGGCCCTGAGCGATACCGAGAGCAGCGCGTGCACGCCCCGGTCAAGCAGGGGCTGCACGATATTGGATGGCAACTCCAGCTGGCTCAGCTCGGTCCGGTTCCTGGCCACCAGGAGATCCCCTCGCAGGAACACCGCGCCCGACGAGTAGGACATCGGTATGGAGAACGGCTCACCCGGGGCGAAGTTCCCGGCGCCAGGGGTCACGGTGTCCTGCACCGCGAGCCGCCGGAACCGGAGCTCACTCGGGTTGGGGCTGGGATCTTCTCCCAGCAGCACCGGCTCGAGCAACTCGACCGTGACCCGGTCGCCGCATTCAGGCACCGCCAGCGCGACGAGCTCCTCGGCCGTGCGGTAAACGTTGAGTGTGGTCCCGATCTCGCTGCCGGCCCGCTGCAGCAGGTCGAGCCGGTCGTTGGCCTGGCGCAGGGCCGCCTCCGCCTCCGCCTCCTCGGTGATGTCGAGTAGGGTGCCCACCACGCCGATTACCTGGCCGTTGTCCATTACCCTGTACGCCGTCCAGGAGATGACCCGGCGCTTGCCCTCGTCGATTCGCTCCAGGGGCATGTTGACGACGGGAATGCCCTTCCCGAGCACCTGCTCGGCCAGCACCTGCTCGATGAGCTCCGTGTCAAGGAGCCAGTCGGCTCCTTCCGTCTCTGACGGGCGGCGGCCGATGAGCGTGTCGTCGGAGATGCGAGCCAGCTGCCGGAATGCCGCGTTCGCCCGCCGGTTTCGCAGCTCACGGTCGGTGAAAATCATGGCGACCGGTGACTGCTCGAACAGCGCTTCCAGTTCGCGGACGGAAAGCTCCGGTATGTCCATTACCGCCCCACTCGACCCATACGTGAATTATCAGTGCGAAAATATTGCCCTGAACAGCAAGTTTATGATAATCCCGCGCGGGACTCCGGGTGGGTGGTGCTCTGTTAGCGGGCCGGGCGGCTCCGGTCGATGAGAACCTGGACGCCGTCGAGGATGATCTCGAGGGCGAGCAGGAACTCCGCATGCTCGTCTTTCTCCTGGCCCGGGTCGCCCGACCAGGCCATCAGGTACAAGCGCGGGAAGGTCTTCTCGTCGATCAGTTCCCGCAGCAGCGCCTCGTAGCTGAACGTGATCGCGGGGTCTGGCGGCTCCCCCGCTTCCATGGCCTTCTTGGCGGCGCGAGCGGCATCATTGGCCATCCGGGCATCGCTGAGGGTGTACGAGCTGATCAGGCCGAGCACCCGCATGCCCTCGGCAGCTGGCAACCCGGTGCCGTCGAAGGCCGCCAGGCCGCGCTCGACGAAGTGCATGGAATTCGGTGCCAGCGGCGGAGCGGCCATAGGCATCTGGGCGACCCACGGATGCCGGTCCATCATCTCGCGCTGGACGACTGCCCACATCCGCAGCTTCTCCCGCCAGTCGCGGCCCTCGAGGACCAGGGTCTCCGCCCCGATGGCACTGGCGTCCCACATGAGCTGCAGTAGCTCCTCCTTGCTTGCCACGTGCCGGTACAGCGACATCGTCGTGAAGCCGAGTTCCTTCGCGACCCGTGCCATCGACACCGCCTCAAGGCCCTCGGCGTCGGCGACCCGGACGGCGGCCGCAACGATCGCGTCGCCAGACAGCCCTGGCCTTGGTCCCCGCTTGCCCCGCTCGCGCCGCCCCCACAGCAAGTCAAGCCCAGGCGGCAGCGGCACCTCAGCTGGCTCCTGCGATCGGCGCTCTGGCTCGGGTGTGGTCACGGCTGTAGGGTACGCCGCCACCGTTAAGTTCCTCGGCTGCCCGGGCGCTTGACCGAACTGCGTATGGCGCATACATTAAGTTTATGTCGTACACAGTTAGGGCAAGAGGAATCCGTAAGGCCTTCGGCGGCAAGCAGGTGCTTGACGGGGTTGACCTTGCCGTCCCCGCGAACTCCGTGTTCGCCCTGCTCGGCCCGAACGGGGCCGGCAAGACCACGCTTATCCGCATCCTGGCCACGCTGACCAGACCAGACTCGGGCACCGCGACCGTGAACGCTCATGACCTGCACAGCGACCCGCGCGGGGTACGCCGGTCGATCAGCCTCGCCGGGCAGTACGCCGCCGTTGACCAGATCCTGACCGGACGGGAGAACCTGGTCATGATGGGCCGGCTGCTGCGTCTGTCGCGCCAGGCGGCCCGGCACCGCGCGGATGAGCTTCTTGAGGACTTCGGCCTGGCGGATGCGGCCGACACGCGGGTCAAGGCCTATTCCGGCGGCATGCGGCGACGGCTTGACCTCGCGGTCAGCATGGTCGTCCGGCCGCCGCTGCTTTTTCTTGACGAGCCGACGACGGGCCTTGACCCGCGCAGCCGCCAGCAACTGTGGTGCGTCGTCAAGGGCCTGGCTGACGCGGGCGTGACGGTGCTCCTCACCACGCAGTACCTCGAGGAGGCCGACCGGCTGGCGAGCACTGTGGCCGTGCTGCACCATGGCCGCATCGTCGCCGAAGGCACTCCGGCCGAGCTGAAGTCACGCGCCGACGGCGCCAGCCTGGACGACGTGTTCTTCGCGCTGACCGAGTCCGATGCCGATGCCAATGCCGATTTCAGCTTCCGGGGAGCGATCCGATGACCTATGCCGCGACCGATGTCGCCACTTCTTCTTCGCTTACCGATATCCCCATCGACATCAGCGTCATGATCGTCAGGGGCATGCGCCGGTCGCTGCGCGATCCTGAGGCGTTCATTACGGCCCTGATGCTGCCGGTGATCTTGATGCTGCTGTTCGTCTACGTCTTCGGCGGCGCGTTCGCCGCCGAGGGTGGTGGCCGGTACGCCCAGTATGTCGTCCCGGGGCTGATCGTGCTGTGCGCCGGACAGGGCGCTGGCACTACCGCCGTCGCCATAGCGACCGACATGTCCAGCGGCATCGTGGACCGCTTCCGTTCCATGCCGATCGCCAGTTCCTCAGTCCTGGCCGGGCACATCGTCGCTAGCCTGGCGAGGAACCTGCTCGCCACCGCGCTGGTGATCGGGGCGGGCCTGGCTGTGGGCTGGCGCCCCAGCGCCGGCCCGGCCCAGTGGATCGCCGCCGCTGGCCTGATCGTCGCGTTCATCTTCGCCATGTCCTGGCTGGCGACGGCCGTCGGCCTGCTCGCCGGGAGTCCTGAGGCGGCTAACTCGGCCACGTTCGCGATCTGGTTCCTGCCCTACCTGTCCACCGCGTTCGTCCCGGCGGGGACCATGACCAGGGTGCTGCGGCCGATCGCCGCCAACCAGCCGTTCACCCCGATCATCGAGGCCCTGCGCGGCCTGTGGATGGGCCACACCTCAACCGGCGCGAGTACGGGCCACGAGGCCCTCCTGGCCGTCATCTACTGCGTCGCGATCGCAGGCCTCTCCGCCGTCGCGGCGTCCTACCTGTTCCGCCACCGGGCGGCGGCCTGAAGTCATAAACGACCCTCATAATCCAAGCCCCGGAATGCCCGCAATCAGTTGCGGGCATTCCGGTTATTGCTCCCATTAATTAACCTGCATTTACCAAAAATTTGCCGCATTTGCGCAATCGACAATGTCGGCGCTCGCGTGTATGGTTCCGGCCATGTCCCCTTCATCCGAGCACGAGGCACGGCAACCGTGACCTACCCCTACATCTCAGAGCACAAGCGGAAGGCTCAAGCTGAAGGCCGGGCGGAGGGCCGGGCCGAGGGCCGGGCCGAGGGGCAGGCCGCCTCCATCCTCCGCGTCCTCGAACGGCGCGGGGTGGAGGTCGACGACGCTTCACGGCAGCGCATCGAGGCCTGCACCGATGCGGGCATTCTCGTTTCCTGGCTTGACCGGTCCCTCAACGCCACGCAGGTAAGCGAGCTCTTCGACTAGGGCCTCGCTACGCGGTCCAGGGGGGCCAGTGGCCACCCGCCTGGAGGTAGAGCACGAGGGCCGCGATGTTCCAGGAGTCGTCAGCCCCATCGTGATGTCGGCCTTCGAGTGGGAGGCCGGCCAGTTCGAGGGCGGCCTTCATGCCGTGACGGCCGCGGTGCACGGTGCTGAACACCGCCTTGGCGTTCACGTGCGTCTCACCGAAGGGGTATGCCACCCCGATGGCCGCGGACTGGCGGAGGAACTGGCTGCGGTCATAGTCGCCCCAGCTCGCCCAGGGGCGATCGGCCGACTTGTGCTCGGTTGCCAGCAGGTCACATGCCTCAGCGAAGCTGACGCCGGCGTCGACCTCCTGCTGGGTGAGGCCAGTCAGCTCGGTGCAGAACTCGCTGACCGTGGACCGCTCGGGTTTCACCAGGATCTTGTGCTTGCCAAGCCGCTCACCCGCCGCCAGGTCGACCGGGGTCAGGCCGACCTCGATGATGTCGCTGACCCGGCCACCGGCCCCGTCGGAGACCGGGTCGTCCTTGGCCCAGCAGGTCGCCTCGATGTCCACGACGTTGATGATCATTGCTTGAGGGTAGGGGCCAGACGCCAGGGCCTGCCAGTCAATAACGGTAGGTAAATGCCTCCCGGGGAAACTGGGCCCCGCGCCCGCTGAGTGAGCTGAACTGGGTGCCGCACGCCCAGGCGGGCGGCATTATGGAGTTCTATGGCAGTTACCCCCGCACAGGAAGGCGCTCCCGAGTCCCTCCCGGCCCAGGCGGGCTATGAGATCGAGCGGGATCTCGCCGCCGCGACGCGCAAGGCGCTCAAGGTGCGCAAGGTGTGCATCGCGGGCGTGGATGAGGTGGGCCGAGGGTCGTGGGCGGGGCCGGTCGTGGTCTGCGCCGCCGTCGCCAGGCCCAGCTTCCCTGACCCGCCGGCTGGGCTGACCGACTCCAAGCGGCTGACTCAGAAGCGGAGAGAGGAACTGGCGGCCGTGCTACCGCGCTGGGTCCGGGCGCACGCGCTCGGGGCGGCCAGCCATGAGGAGATCGACGAGCTCGGCATGACCGCGGCGCTGCGGCTCGCCGCGACCCGCGCCCTTGAGGCCCTGCCGGTCGCGCCCGACGTCGTGCTGCTTGACGGGAACTACGACTACATAGGCTCGCCCTGGACGGTGCGCACCGCGATCAAGGCGGACGTGCGCTCGGCTAGCGTCGCCGCCGCCTCGGTCATCGCGAAGGTGTACCGGGACCGGCTCATGGCCGGCCTTGGCCAGGACTACCCGGACTTCGCGTTCTGCGACAACGCTGGCTACCCGGCCCCCGTGCACCAGAAGGCGCTCGCCGCGCTCGGCCCCACGCCCTACCACCGGCTGTCCTGGGCCTACCTCGACAACCTGCCTGAGTGGCGGCACCTGAGGAAGTACCGGCTTGCCCCCGATCCGCTGGACTCAGAGGACGAACAGCTCACCTTGCTGTGACGCGGCCGCCCCGCCGAGGGTGTATCGGTTGACGATGTACCGGAAACCGATATAGTGGCTCTCGTGACAGCGGGCAAGGACGATGACAGGGGGCTGGCGGGTTTCGGGCGATACGCTGGACCGGCGACGCTGATCCTTTCCAGCCTGGCCGGCGGGGTCAAGCACGGGTACGCGCTGACCAAGGACATCGAGGCGTTCGCCGGCATCCGGCTGGCGCCGGGGACGCTGTATGAGGCGCTAGCCCGGCTAGACGCCCAGGGGCTGATAGCGGCGGTCGAGAGCGATGACCGCCGCCGCCCCTACCGGCTGACCGCCGCGGGCGCCGCCGTCTTGCGGGCACAGCTCGAGGCCCAGCGAGCCGCGGCCGACATCGGCCTGCGCCGGCTCGCGGCCAACTGGGGCGCACCATGAGCATGAGCGAGGCTGGCCCCGAGGCAAGCGCGGCCCGGCTCTTGCGCTGGTACCCCAGGGCCTGGCGCGATCGGTACGGCGAGGAGTTCACCGAGCTGCTGCTCAGCGACATGGCCGAGCGGCCCCGCTCGCTGTCACGGACGCTCGATGTTGCCCGCGGGGGGATCGTCGCCCGGCTGGCGGAGGCGGGGCTATGCGGCTTCCCCGCCGCCGGCCCAGGCGAAGCCGACGGCGGCGGGGCCGCGCAGGCCGTGGCCAGCCGGGCCAGGGCGGCCAGCCTGGCCTCGCTGAGCGCGTGCCTTGCCGTCTTCGTGGTCGTCGGGGCGGCCATGTGGTCACAGCTCACGGTTGGCTGGCAGTGGTCTGCCCCGGCAAGCGCCGCCACCGTGGCCGGGATGGTCGCGATGTCGGCCGCGATGATGGCCTTCGCGGTGCTGGCGCTCCTGGCCATCGTCCCGGTCGCCTGGGTGGTCGCGGTCCGGCTGGCCCGCGGGGTGCCAGGGCGGGGCGTGGGAGCTCCTGCCCTCGTATTCCTCGGGTGCCTTGCGGTGCTGTTCATCGGGGGCAGGCACTTCGGTAACGGCTGGCCGGGCACGGGCGGCCACCCGTGGGCCGGCGGCCTGGTCCGGGTGGGCGGGCATGAGTGGGTCGGTCGCGGGTTGGTTCCGGGCGGGTTCGCCGCGTTCTCCTGGGCGGCGACGCTGTCGGTTAGCACGTACTGGCTGCATCCCGCGGCGCTCGCGGGCCTGCCTGCCGCCGAGGTGTACTGGATGGCCGACAGCCCGCTCGCGCTCGTCGGCGCGATCTGGGCGGCGGCGACGGCCGTCCGCCGGGCCGGCCTGCCATCTCGTGTCCTGGCCTTCCAGGCCAGGCTGGCCGCGCTAGCCATCCTGGCGATGCTGGTGTTCTTCGCCGGCTGTGGCGGGTGGGTCGCCAGTGGCGGCGGGCTGGGACTGTACCGGGCGGGAACGATCGACGCGGTCGGGGTGTGCGTCCTCGCGCTTGCCCTCGCGGTGGCGGGCCAGGCCGCACGGCGCTCCCTGCGGGCGGGGGCCGGATGGAGCGCTCGGCCGTGAGGTGGTCTCGCCGGATGTTCCTCGCCTCCTGCGCTGGCGCGGTCGCCGCGGTCGCGGGCGGTGCCACCGCCTGGGCTGAGCTGGTCTCTCACGGTGTGCTGCCGGGCCAGGCCGCGCTTGACCGGCTGGACGGGGCCTGCTCGGTGGCCGCGCCGACCTGGTCGTTCGCCACGCCGGCCGGGCCCACGGTGTCAGGCACGTTCTACTCAGCGGCCCGCGAGCGGGTCGTGGGGTACTCGATCGGCTACCCGCCGGGCCATCGCCAGGGAGATGAGCTGCCGCTCGTGGTGATGCTTCACGGCTTCGGCGGTGACCACCTCACCGCGCTGACCGGGCTGACGCCGTCGCAGGCCGTGGCGCTGCGGGGCACGCTGGCGCCGATGGCGCTGGTCACCGTCGACGGCGGCAACGGGTACTGGAACCCGCACCCGGGCGACGATCCCATGGGGATGCTGGCCGACGAGCTGATACCGCGCTGCGCGGCGCTAGGGCTCGGGCGCGGCGGCCGGGTCGGAGCCATGGGGATCTCGATGGGCGGCTACGGTGCGTTGCTGCTGGCGGAGCAGCACCCGTCACTGGTTCGCGCGGTCGCGGCGATCAGCCCGGCGATCTGGACGAGCTACGCACAGGCCAGGCAGGCGAACGCCGGGGCCTATGCCTCGGCTGAGGCGTTCACGGCCGCCGATGCCGTGACGCATGCCAGCGCGCTCGCGGGGATACCCGTGCGGGTTTCCTCCGGCTATGGTGACCCCTTTCACCCGGGGGTTCAGGCGCTCGCGACACAGTTGCCGGCCGGGTCGGTCGTGGACTTCACGAAGGGCTGCCACGACGGGCAGTTCTTCTCTGCCCAGGAGCAGCCATCCCTGGAATTCCTGGCCCGCCACCTGGCTTTGTAGCGAGCCGTTGTTCCTTTCCATTGCCGACGTGCGCCAGCACCGGCAGGGCGTGCGGGTGGCTCTCGGCCTGCGGATAAACCACGCCAATCCCTTAAAACAAAAATGCAGCTCAATTCGGTCGGTAATCCATCAGCCACGTGGGATGGCCATCGTGCCGTATTCCACGACGCGAGGCCGGAGGCGAGTGCCGCCTGGCGCCGCCGCCGGGCCGCGCTGGCCAGCGGATCCGGCCCGGAGCCCACCCGGTGACCGTGAGGAGCTTCGCGCCCGCGGCGTCACGGCGACGGCGGCCGAGCGCGGCGGCCCCTTCCGGAATATCCTTAGCGGAGCTAACCTTATGGCGTGCGGAAGGTGGTGGGAGCGTGACGGTCACTGATCGCGAGGAGGAGCCTGCGGGGAAGGTCGCTCCGGCGACGCGGGGGGAGGCGTCCTCGCAAGCCGGCTCGGGATGGTTGCAGCGCAAGGCACCATCGCTTCGGCACCGGAACTACCGGCTGTTCTTCTTGGGGCAGCTGGTATCGGTGATCGGGACCTGGATGCAGACGATCGCCCAGTCGTTCCTCGTCCTTGAGATCACGCACAGCGGGACGCAGCTCGGCCTCACGACGGCCGTCAGGTTCCTGCCCATGCTGGTGTTCGGGCCCGCGGGCGGGCTTTACGCGGACCGCCACGACAAGCGGCGCGTCCTGTACGTGACGCAGACCCTGGCGGGACTGCTGGCCGCGGTCTTCGCGATCTGCCTCCTGACCGGCTCCATGCACCTGTGGGTCGTCTACGTGCTCGCGCTCGCGCTGGGGTTTGTCAACGTCTTCGATAACCCGGCCAGGCAGTCGTTCATCTCCGAGATGGTCCCTGAGGCGGACCTGGCGAATGCGGTGCTGCTGAACTCGATCTCGATGAACATGGCTCGCGTCTTCGGCGCGGCCGTCGGCGGGACCGTCGCCGCGGTACTCGGGCTGACCCTGTGCTTCACGCTCAACGCCGTCTCCTACGCTGCCGTGCTGGCGTCGCTCGCGGCCATGAGCGCGGCCGCGCTGTACCCGGCGAGGAAGGTCGCCAAGGAGAAGGGCCAGGTCCGGGCGGGCCTGCACTACGTCTGGTCGAGGTCGGAGATCCTCATCCCGATGATCATGATCGCGATCGTCGGCACGCTGGCCTGGGAGTTCCAGGTGTCCCTGCCGCTGATGGCCAGCTCGGTGTTCCACGGCTGGATCTTCCACAACTCGGCGGCCGCCTACGGGACGATGGCCTCGGTGATGGGCGCGGGCGCCGTCGTCGGCGGCTTCGTCTCGGCCGGCCGGGTCAAGCCAGGGCCACGGTCCCTGGCCCTGGCCTCCATCGGCTGGGGTATCGCGATCCTCGTCGCCGCGTTCGCCCCCAACATGCCGGTGGAGCTCGCGGCGATGCTCTTCGTCGGGTACGGGTCGATCACGTTCAACTCGCTGGCGAAGACCACGCTGCAGCTGGCGGCCAAGCCGGAGATGCGCGGCCGGGTCATGGCCCTGTGGGCGCTTGCGTGGCTCGGGTCGACCCCCGTGGGCGGGCCGATCATCGGCTGGATCAGCGAGAACGCCGGCGCCCGCTGGGGACTGGTGATAGGCGGCGTGGCCACCTTGCTGTGCGGCTTTCTGGCGCTTGGCTGGGCACGCAGTCAGCTCGGCCGGGAGGACGCGAGGGACGCGAAGACCACCGTTGAGCTGAGGTAATGGCCGGTCGCGCTGTCGAACGCCCCGCCGCAAGTTATTAGCCGAAGTGCGGCGTAATCAGTAGACCCGTAAATCAATCGGTCGGGGAATTCCGTCTTGGCGTACTCACGCACTCCGGTGACACGGAAAATCGCGGTGACGCCGTCGGCCAGCGTGACGTCGATCGCGTCGCCTGGATGCAGCGCACCCAGTCGGAAGAACACGGCTGGCCCGGCGTAGCTGTCGACGTGCCCCTCGATCACGGAGGAGCCGATCTCGCCGGGAGTCGCCGAGTACTTGTACCATGCCGCCTCGCCGGCGTCCGCGCTCAAGGATGGGACCTCGATGGTCCCGTCGCGGTTAAGGCCCAGGTCAAGGAGTTGCGAGCGGACGCCGATCGCCGGGATGTCGACGCTGACAGGGACAGAGTGGTGCACCGACGGCCCGCGCCTGGCCGAGCTGGTTGTCCCCGCGGCCGACTTCGGCGGCTGCGGCGCGTGGACCTGCGAGGCAATCGCGAAGCCGATAGCGGACATGCCACCAAGGACGAGTGCCGTACCGACCAGCCCCGCGATCCGCGCCCGCGGGGCCGGCGATGGCGGTGGCAGCGGGGGACCGCCGGACATGGAGTTCTCTGGCCAGGACATGACCACGCGGAACCCGCCGATGCGTCGCCACCTCGTGCCGCCCAACCCCAGTCCCTTCCCGCGCCCTACTGGCTCCACTCACGGCAGTTATACCCCGCTGGCGGCATCGGGAGCACTCTTCGGGGTAGTAAGCCCGATATGGCAGAGTATCGGCCCTTCCGAACGAAGCCCTGCTCGCGTAGCCTAATGTCGAAATGGAAAACACGCCATTGCGAAATGTGCTTATATCTTAATCGCCGTCCAGATTTAAAGCCGCTGCAGCCGGGTACAGAAGGAGGTCTCATGAAGGTGGGCAGGGCTAGGCTGACCGCCGTGGGCTGCGCCGCAGCGACCGTCCTGCTCTCCGGGTCGGTAGCTGCCTGTAGCGGACCCGGTTCCTCCTCGGTGCCGTCGATCTTCTCGCCGTCGGTGGGGTCGGCAACTACCGCGTCGGCGCCAACCGCCGTGGCTAGTGGCACCGCGACCGTGCCCGCGTCGCCCGGCGGGACGTCGGGCGCTGGCACCGGATCGTCGGGCAAGGCCACGGGAACGCCCAGGCCCACGTCTTCTGGGCCGAGCGCGACGCACGGGACCACCGCATCGCCGACCACGACGGTGACGGCGACGCCCACCGTGACCGCGACGCCCACGGTCACCGTGACGGCCAGTCCCAGCCCGACGGCCACCCCCATTCCCACCGGCGCACCGCAGACCGGAGGCGGCGGGACGGCCGGACTTGAAGACGGTGACCTCTTCGGCGTTGGCGCCGCGGCCATCCTGGCCGGCCTCGTCCTCTTCGGCTACCGCAGAAGGCTCAGCCGCCGCCGTTCCCAGTAGGAGTGCCTGCCCGCTGCGCGGCTGAGCATCAGGCCGCCCTCGCGGATACCATGCGGGGGTATGGTATCTTCGCGTTATGCATGGGTATACGCCAGATAAGGAGCAGTACCTGCGCCGCCTGCGGCGGATCGAGGGTCAGGTCCGCGGGTTGCAGAAAATGGTCGACGAGGACAAGTACTGCATCGATATCCTGACGCAGGTGTCCGCTGTGACCAAGGCGCTACAGGCTGTAGCGCTCGGGCTCCTCGAGGACCACCTCGGGCACTGTGTCGCCCATGCCGCCGCCGAGGGAGGCGACGTCGCCGAGCAGAAGGTTCGCGAGGCGTCAGAGGCGATCGCCCGGCTGGTCCGCTCCGGGGGGTAAGCGGGCACGGAAGCCGCGAGCAATGGCCGGCGTTCCAGCGCAGGGCGCCGGAAGGCCGGCTGACAAACCCGACTGACAAACCTGACCGACAGGAGTTAAGCCATGACATCTGCCACCTATCACGTTGCTGGCATGACCTGCGAGCACTGCGTGCGGGCCGTGACCGTGGAGCTCCAGGCGCTTAACGGGGTCAGTGACGTGACCGTTGACCTGGTGCCCGGAGGTGCCTCTGCCGTCACCGTGGTGAGTACGGCGCCGCTTAGCCGCCAGGACGTCGCGGCCGCGCTTGACGAGGCCGGCGATTACCGGATCACTGAGCCCGGAGCGGGACCCAGCTCGGTGGCGGCGCGCGCGGCCGCGCCGATCGTCGACTAATCAGGGGGACTGACCAGGAAATGGCCCTCGCTAGCCTCAGCATCGGGGGGATGACCTGTGCCTCGTGCGTCACGCGCGTCGAGAGGAAGCTCAACAAGCTCGATGGCGTGACGGCGACGGTCAACCTCGCGACCGAGACCGCGCGGGTCGAGTACCCGAGCAGCCTCGCCGTCAGTGACCTGATCGCCGTCGTGCGGCAGGCCGGCTACACGGCGGCGCCCGCGGGCGGCGAGCCGGACGGGCACGGTCCTGGCGAGGCCGGCGAGCGGCACGACGGGAGGCCCTGGAGGGTGGCGGCGGCCGTGGTCGTCACCATCGCGGTCATGGTGGCCGCGATGGTCCCCGGCTTGCAGTTCCCCGGCTGGGGCTGGGTGGCGCTCGCCGTCACCGCACCGGTGGTGACCTGGGGCGCGTGGCCGTTCCATCGGGCCGCGGCGATCAACGCCCGGCACGCCACCGCCACCATGGACACGCTGGTCAGCCTGGGCGTTACCGCCTCCTGGGCCTGGAGCCTGTATGTCCTGGCCAGTGGCCAGGGACACACCTACCTCGATGTCGCCTCCGGAATCACCGCCCTCATCCTGCTCGGTCGCTATCTGGAGTCACGCGCCCGGCGGCGGGCCGGCAGCGCACTGCGGGCACTTCTCGAGCTCGGGGCCAAGGACGCGTCGGTGCTGCGGGCCGATGGCACCGAGGCCCGGGTACCCGCGGCCGCGCTCGAGGTCGGTGACCTGCTCGTGGTGCGGCCGGGGGAGAAGATCCCCGCCGACGGCCTCGTCACCGATGGCCACTCGGCCGTCGACGTCTCGATGATCACCGGCGAGCCGGTTCCTGTCGAGGTGGGCCCGGGCGAGTCCGTCACCGGCGGGTGCGTCAACATGAGCGGCCGCCTGCACGTGAGGGCGACGCGCGTCGGCGCGGACACGCACCTGAGCCAGATCGCGAGCATGGTCAGCCAGGCACAGGCAGGCAAGGCCGCCGTCCAGCGACTCGCCGACCGGGTATCGGCCGTGTTCGTGCCTGTCGTCATGGGCCTGGCCCTGGCCACCCTCATCGCCTGGCTCGGCAGTGGCCACCCGGCCACCGCGGCGGTCGGCGCGGCCGTGTCCGTGCTGATCATCGCCTGCCCGTGCGCGATGGGCCTGGCCACGCCGACGGCGCTGCTCGTGGGGACAGGCCGCGGCGCGCAACTCGGCGTCCTTATCAACGGCCCCGAGGTCCTTGAGTCCACCCGTCGCGTCGATACCCTCATCCTGGACAAGACCGGCACCGTGACGGCCGGCCAGATGACCCTCCTCGACGTGCTCACGACGGCAGGCCAGGATCCCGCCGAGCTCCTCCGGCTGGCCGGAGCGGCCGAGCACTCCTCCGAGCACCCCATCGCCAAGGCCATCACCGCCGGCGCCCGAGACCGGCTCGGCGCCGCCCCATGGCCTCCCGTCACCCACTTCCATAACGTTCCCGGCCTCGGTGTCACGGCCGCCATCATGGGCCACGATGTCCTGGTTGGCAGGCAGTCCTGGCTGGCAGGCGACAGGCAACTGGCCGTGCCAGGCGATCTCGCGGCCCGGGCAAGGACCGCGCAGGAAAGCGGGCGAACCGTCACCTTCGCCGCCTGGGATGGCGTCGTGCGTGGCGCCTGCGTCATCGGCGACACGCTCAAGCCGACGTCGCGGCAGGCAGTCGATCGGCTGCGGGCGATGGGGCTGGACGTCCGCCTGCTCACCGGGGACAACGAGGCGGCCGCCCAGGCCGTGGCGGCGGCCCTCGGGATCGCGCCCGGCGACGTGATCGCGGGTGTGCTGCCCGCAGGCAAGGTCGATGTCGTCAAGGCCCTGCAGGACACGGGCCGGGTCGTCGCCATGGCCGGCGATGGCGTTAACGACGCCGCCGCCCTCGCTCAGGCCGACCTGGGGCTGGCGATGGGCACGGGCACCGACGCCGCCATAGCGGCCAGTGACATCACCCTGGTCCGCGGGGACCTGCTGCTCGTGCCCGCCGCCGTCGAGTTGTCCCGGCAGACGCTGGGCACGATCAAGGGCAACCTGATCTGGGCTTTCGGCTACAACGTGGTCGCCATCCCGGTGGCGGCCCTCGGCCTGCTCAGCCCGATGATCGCGGCCGCCGCGATGGCGTTCAGCTCAGTGCTCGTCGTCACGAACAGCCTCCGCCTGCGCCATGCCGTCACGAAGTTGTGATCGGAGAGTTTCGCCGACGGCCATGGCAACACCCCCACGGGGACTGTCTAGGGGGCCCGCGCCGTCTAAAATCGAGCCCATGTCCAGCACCACGTCGCCGCACACCGTCACGCTGACCGGCTGGGGCCGCATCGCCCCGACGGCAGCGACCCTGGCCGAGCCGTCAAGCGCGGAGGCCGCAGCCGAGTTGCTCAGGGCAGGCGCGGGTCCAGGCCCGCTCATCCCGCGGGGGCTAGGCCGCAGCTACAACAACGCGGCCCAGTCCGATGGCGGCACCGTGCTGTCCACCGCTCGCCTGAACCGCATCCTCAGCCTGGACCCGGCCTCTGGCGTGGTTACCGCCGAGGCGGGCGTCAGCCTTGAGGACCTGATGGTCGCCGGACTGCCGCACGGCTGGTTCGTCCCGGTCTCGCCCGGTACCAGGCAGGTGACCATCGGCGGGGCCATCGCCGCCGACGTGCACGGCAAGAACCATCACATCGCGGGCAGCTTCGCCTGCCACGTGCTCAGCTTTGACCTGGTGCTGCCCAGCGGGGAGGCCAGAACGGCCACGCCTGACGGCGACCCAGCGCTGTTCTGGGCCACGGCGGGCGGCATGGGCCTTACCGGCTTCATCACCCGGGCCACCGTCCAGCTGAAGCGGGTCCAGACCTCCCGGGTCAAGGTGGACACGATCCGCACCGCTGGCATCGACGAGACGATGTCCGTCCTGGCCGAGCACGACAAGCGGTACGGCTACACGGTCGCGTGGTCGGACAGCACGGCGAGCGGCAGCGGGCTGGGGCGCTCCATCATCACGAGCGGTGACTTCGCGGCACCTGACGACCTGCCACCCGCCGACAAGGAGCAGCCGTTCGCCTTCAACCCGCGCGCCCGGCTCGGCGTCCCTGACCTGTTCCCGCCCGGCCTGCTCAACCGCTACTCGATCAGGCTGTTTGATGAGCTCTACTTCCGCAAGGCGCCGAAGCTGCGGGAGGGCGAGATCCAGACGATCGGGCAGTTCTTCCACCCGCTTGACGCGATCAGGAACTGGAATCGCGTGTACGGGCCGAAGGGCTTCAGGCAATACCAGTACGTGATCCCGTTCGGCGCGGAAGCAGCCGTGCGCCGGTCCTTCGAGATGGTCAGCGCGGCCCATGCCCCCTCGTTCGTCACGGTGCTCAAGCGGTTCGGCGCGAGCGACCCGGGCCCGCTGTCGTTCCCCGCGCCGGGCTGGACGCTAGCGCTGGACTTCCCGGCAGGCACTCCCGGGCTTAAGCCGCTGCTCGACGCGCTGGACCGGCTGGTCGTCGACAGTGGCGGGCGGGTCTACCTGGCCAAGGACTCCCGGGTTTCCGCGGGCATGTTCGGGCAGATGTACCCGCGCCTTGAGGAGTTCCGCAAGCTCCGCGCCGAAGTCGACCCCCAGCGCATGCTGGCGTCCGACCTCTCTCGCCGCCTGGGGATCTGACGCAGGCCCGGGTGCGCCCGTGCGGTGGTACCCGCGGCTAACGGGGAGTCGTCGTCCGTGTGCGGGAGCGCCAGGCTGCAGCCCGCCTCGTTGGCCGCCCTGATTGCCTTATTCGCCTGGTCGATCACCGCCTGCACGTCATGGGTCGCGGGCAGGTCACCGGCAAGGTTGTCGATCCCGTTCCCGACGTGGGCAAGCAGCTCGCGGTGGACGTCGTTGAGCTCGGCCAGCTGGCGGACCGCTTCCTCGCGCCGGAGGGCGGCCTCGGCCTCATCAAGGCGGCTGGCGAACACCTCAAGGTCGCGAACCCGGCACTCGATGTCGCGGACGGCGAGCTCATGCGCGCGCCGCTGCGGCGCCAGGACGACCACCACGTCCGGGTCGTCCTCGGGCACGCCGTCAAGGATCTGCCGGTGACCGGCGCGCAGCGCGGACAGGCGGGCTAGTTGCTCGGCGATGTCCCACAGGCGGTAGGGCAGTACCGTGGTCACCCGCACGGAATCGATGAGCTGCTGGCGCACGACATCGGAGGCCACGATGGCGTTGGCCGCGCCTACCGCTCGCTGCCAGGACTGCCGGGAGCCCGCGTCGAGGTCGCGTGATGGGCAAACGTACCTGCGGTGATACAAGATCGCGGCGTTGTCGAGCTCATAGCGCTCCTGCCGGCGCGGCCACAGGGCCCGGGCGGTCGCCTCGAGCAGTCCGGGCGGGTCCAGCGTCGGCGCCGGCTCCGCGAACCCGATCAGGGCGGGAACGCCCACGCTGAGGCCGTACTCGAGGTCGTCCTCTCGCCGGTAGATCGTGCTTCCATGCTGGCGAAAGGTATAGGCCCCTGCCGCTTCCTGCGGTGGCGGCGGCGTTCGCCGTCGCTCGTCCGCCTGCGCGAGCCAGCGTCTCGGCCCTTTGGGTACCTCGGGGTCGATCACGATCGCGTTGACGCTCACCACGTTGCATCCCTCCGTGGCGGGATCCTTCCCAATTACGGAGGGTGTGCATTGGATACCTAACGTGACAACGAAGGGAAATTTGGCCGGTGGCCCGTAAGGCGGCTCCTTGCCCTGGTTTCCCCCCGGTGCCGGCCCCGTCGCCGTGACGGCCACCAGGCGCGCTCGCCGATGGCGATCAGGCTGGCCGGGACGAGGATGGTGCGCACCAGGAGGGAGTCGAGCAGGACGCCGAGGGCCACCGCGGTGCCGGCCTCGGTGATGGCCACCCGCGGGATCTGGGTCAGCGCGGCGAAAGTCGCCGCGAGCACGATGCCCGCGGCGGTGACCACGCCGCCCGTGACACTTAGGCCGCGCAGCGTCCCCGCGGTGATCCCGAGCGGGCGCGATTCCTCCCTGATCCGGGCAGACAGGAAGATGCTGTAGTCGACCCCGAAGGCCACGAGGAAGATGAAGATGTAGAGCGGCAAGGCGGACTGGATGCCCTGGTAACCGAATCCGTACCGCCACAGCAGGCTGGACAGCCCCAGGGTGGCCTCGAAGCTCAGCGCGGTCGTGACCACGAGCACGACCGGTAGCACCAGCGCGCGCAGCAGCAGGCTGATGGCGACCAGGATGACGACGAGCACGAGCGGGATGATGGTCTTCTCGTCACGGTCAGCGGCCCTGGCGCTGTCGTACTGCATGGCGGGGATGCCACCGACGAGCGCGCCGGGTGCCTTAGCCGCCAGCCGCGCCCGCAGCGCCGCGATCGCGTCCTTTCCTGTCGGGCCGAACGGCGCCGAGAGGATCACGGAGTAGCTGGCGTACCGGCTGACGTGCCCGTCGCCGGTCACCGCGGCCACGCCGGGTGTCGTGTCCGCGGCCGTGGTGGCCGCGCCTGCCTGCGCGGGCGGTACGAGCAGCACCAGCGGCGCCAGGTCTCCGGCCGGGTAGTGGCCAGCGAGCAGTCGCGCCCCGGTCACGCTTCCCGGGCTGCCCTTCACGTCGTCCACCGGGTTGTCGCTGATCCGCAGCGACAGCAGGCCAGCGCAGGCCGCGCCAAGCAGCACCACCATCACCACCATGGTGGCGACCGGACGGCAGGCCACTCGCCCGCCGGCATCCGTCCAGAGCCGGGACTCCCCGTGGCCCTCGGCGCCGGTGCGGGGAATGCGCGGCCAGAAGGCGGCCCGTCCCGCCGTGAGCAGCAGGGCCGGCAGGAAGGTGGCCTGAGCCGCCAGGGCCGCGATGATCGCCGCCGCGGCTAGCAGGCCCAGCCCGCGCAGCGACGCGGAATGAGCGGTCAGCAGGCAGAGCAGGGAGCAGGCAACGGTCGTGGCCGACGCGGCGAGAGTGGGCAGGGTCCGGCGCAGTGCGGTCGCCATCGCGGCCTCGGGCATCGCCTGCCGCCCCAGCTCCGAGCGGTACCTGCGGACGAGCAGCAGCGCGTAGTTGCTGGCCGTGCCGAAGGTCAGCACGATGAGGATGCCGGCCGACAGTGGGCTCACCGTGACCCCGGCGCTGGCCAGGCCATGGGCCAGCGCCCGAGCGACGACGATCGCCGCGATCGCCCCGGACAGCGGAAGGGCCCACAGCACGGGGCTGCCGTAGACAAGGAGCATGATCACGGCCACGACGATCAGCGCGGTCGCCATCAGGATCGCCTGCTGGCCGCCCGCGCTCGTGTCAGCGGCCACGGCCGCGGGCCCCGTAACGGCGGCCACCAGGCCGGTGCCCGCCGACCGTACCGGTCCGGCGATCGCCGCCCTGATGGCGGCCACCGCATCTCGGTCGATGGCAGGCGCGCCAGCATGAGCGGTGATGTCCACCGTGAACAACGCGGCCCTGCCATCGGCGGCAGGCAGTACGGCGGTGGCCGCGGACAGGCCGGGGACGCGGCCGACGAGGCCGGCCACGGTGGCCCGGGCCGACCCGATCGCGGCGGTGTCCGGTACCGTCAGCCCGCTGTTCCTGGTGAAGATCGCGGTCGCCTGGCTCGTTTCCAGCGGGCTGCCGCTGGGCGTGGCCCGGGCGGCGGCCGCTTGCAGCCCTGCCACCCGGGCCGAGGCCGCCGCGGCGGGCAGGTAGGCCGACGCCGTGCCGTTGGTCACCTGCGACAAGGTCCAGGCCAGCGGGCTCAGCGCCACGATGGCGATCAGCCAGGCGATGACCACCGGCCATCGCAGCCGTCGCAGGGCGGTCGCGAGCCGGTCGTCCGGCGGCGGGGAGCCGAGCTCGGCCTGCTCGCCGGATTCTTGGGACGGTGCGGTTGACATGCGAGCTGCTCCTACGTCCTGTCACTTAGCGTAGTTGACATTAACAGTAAGTAAGCAGCTGTGGCTATCCCCGGCGCCGCGCATTCCTCCGGGCAGCGCACCACGCCTCCCTCAGGGCAGCGATGCACCCATTGCTGCCGCTCGGCTTTTGTAGCGATGCAGCAAAGGTGCTGCTATGGAGACAGCTATGCCCCATTGCGCGCATTCCCCAGCAGCAGCGATGGCGCCATAGCTGCTCGTGCGGCGTCACCAGTCCGCTGCCGTGAGGTCACTGCTGGTACAGGTTGGCGGCCCCGCCGCGCAGCACGTACTTCTGGATCTTGCCGGTGGCGGTCTTGGGCAGCTCGTCCACGAACGTCACGCCATGCGGCACCTTGAAGTGCGCGATCCTGCTCCGCAGGAACTGCCTGACCTCGTCTTGCGTCGCGGAGGCCCCCGGCAGCAGAACGACGAACGCGTGCGGGGCCTCGCCCCACTTCTCGCTCGGCAGCCCCACGATGGCCGCCTCGGCGACGGCAGGGTGGCGGAGCAGCGCCCCCTCGACCTCGACCGACGAGATGTTCTCCCCGCCCGAGATGATCACGTCCTTGATCCGGTCGCGGATCTCGACGTAGCCGTCGGGGTGGACCACGGCGGCGTCGCCGGAATGGAACCACCCGTCGCCCATCGCCCTGTCCGTCGCGTCCGGGTCGTTGTAGTAGCCGTGCATCACGACGTTCCCGCGTACGGTGATCTCGCCGAGGGTGGTGCCGTCGGCGGGGACCTCGTTTCCCTTCTCGTCGACTACCCGCAGCTCGCCGGAGGTGAGCAGCTCAACGCCCTGCCGGGCCTTGACGACCGCCCGGTCGGCCAGGGACAGCGACTCGTGCTCGGGCAGCGGCGCGCAGATCGTGATGAACGGCGCGGTCTCGGTCAGCCCGTACACGTGGGTGACCTCCCAGCCCAGGTCCCCTTCCAGCCGCTCGATCGTCGCGGCGGCCGGCGGCGCTCCGGCCGTGATGACCCGGACCCCGGCGGGAACCTGCCCCCGCACCGCCGGGTCGGCGTTGGCCAGTGAGATGCAGACCGTCGGGGCCGCGCACAGGCGTCGCACGCTCTCGTCGCGGATCAGGCCGAAGATCAGGCCTGGCTCGACCTTCCGCAGGCAGACGTGGACCCCGGCGCCCGCCGTCACGGTCCAGGTGAACGTCCAGCCGTTGGCGTGGAACATCGGCAGCGTCCACAGGTACGCCTCGCCGACGGGGATGGGCAGGTGCAGCAGCGTCCCGATGGTGTTGAGCGCGGCGTTCCTGTGGGTGATCATGACGCCCTTGGGACGGGACGTAGTGCCGCTGGTGTAGTTGATCGTCAGCAGGTCCCGCTCGCTGATCTCAGGTGAGATGAAGGAGGGGTCCGCCGACCTGATCAGGTCCTCGTAGTCCAGCCAGCCGTCGCGCGGGCCGCCCTCGAAGGCGACGAAGTGCCGCACGCCGGGCATCTGGTCACGAACGCCGTCCACCGCGTCAAGGTAGTCGCCATGGACGCAGACCACCGTGCTGCCCGAGTGGTTGATCATGTAGACGAAGTCGTCCGCGGTCAGCCGGTAGTTCAGCGGCACCAGGACCGCCCCGAGTTGCGGCACGGCGTAGAACGCCTCGAGCTGTGCGTGCGTGTTGGGCGCGATCGTCGCTACCCGGTCGCCGTGGCCGACCCCGAGTTCCTGCAGCCGGGCCGACCACCGGTCGCAGCGGTCGAAGAACTGCTCATAGGTGAGGCGCAGGTCGCCGTCCACGACCGCGGGGCGGGCTCCGTGCAGGCGACGGGTACGGCGGGCGAACTCAAGTGGCGACAGCGCTGTTTCCATGAACTCAGATACTGCCAGCGGCGGCGCGCCCTGACTATCCCCCTTTGGCCCGGGCTACCGGAGCTCCAGGGCGCTCAGGTCAGGGTCGCCGAACCGGGCGCGCATGGCCTCGAAGGCCGTGACCTTATCCGCGCCGAAGCGCCGGACGTCGGCCGTGAAGTCCTGCGGCGTGATGAACCGGGCCGGGGAGGACTTGGTGTGGAACTTGTCCGCGTACATGACGATCGTCTCCTCGACGGTTTCTGCCATGTAGTCCGCCTCGGGCAGCGGGAGGTCCTGGTCCAGCACGTCCTGCCGGCTGATGCCGACTCCCGTGTGGTGCGAGGCGAACCGGCAGATCCGCTCGGGGATCCCCTCTTCCGCCAGCAGGGCATGGCCGAGTACCCCGTGGCGGATGTAGCTCGCGTGGTCAAGGACGCCGGCCTCGTCGTAGAGCAGGTACACCCCGACGTCGTGCAGCAGGCAGCCGGCCCGCACCAGGTCCGCGTCGATGCCCGCGACGGCGGGCGTGGGCCGGGACATCAGCTGCTCCGCGATCGTGCACACCGCCTGGCAGTGCGCGTACACCAGGTCGAGCGCCGCCGTCGTGGGGGCGTGCCTGGAGTGCAGGGCGAGGATCTCCTCATCGTTCGGGATCTGCATGCTTCCTCACTGGGGGCCGCCGACCCGGTCGGGGCCGGGAGTCTTCGTTGGGTTCGCGGCCTGGCCCGAGCCTGCGGCGTGATGAACCGGGCCGGGGAGGCCGACCAGGCCAGCTGCGGCGGGGCTGGGCCAGCGGGCCAGATTGGCGTGGCAGATGCCTAGGGCGGCGCGGAAGGCGGTGACCTCGGCGTCGGACAGGCCAGCGAGCATGCCCTCCTCAAGCGCGCGGACCTCATCGCGGTAGCGGTCAAGCAAGGCCCGGCCCTCGCCCGTCAGCGCCACCACCAGGCGGCGACGATCGGCGTCGTCGCGGTCGCGCTGGATCAGCCCGCGTGCTTCGAGCGCGGCGATCATGTCGGCCATGGACTGGGCGGTCACGAAGGAGTGCCGTGCGAGCTGGGCCGAGGACATGTCGTCGTGTCGCTCGAGCACCGTGAGCGCCGTGTACTGCAAGGCGGTCAGGCCGATCGGGCGGAAAATGTCATCGAGCCGCGCGCGGGCGGCGAGCTCCACCTGCTTGACGAGGTAGAGCAGCATCGGTGACACGGACCCGGGCACGTGCTGAGGGTACCTGGGTCGGCAGGCCGGCAGCTGCGCTGTGCCTAATCGGTTACTGGCCGATGCCAAGCTGGAACGGTCAGTGGTCGGGGGAGCCCTGGGCGCGCAGCACCAGGATGGCGAGGTCATCGGAGGATGGCTCGGAGCCGAAATCGCTGACGGCCCGGCGGATGCGGGACGCGACGGCCCACGCGCTCAGGTCCCTGCAGTCAGCGAGCACCTCAGCAAGCCCGTTGTCGTCGTCGAGCAGCCGGCCGGAATCGTCACGCCGCTCGGTGACGCCGTCGGTAACGCTGAGCAGGACGTCACCCGGGTACAGCAGCACCTCATCGGCCTCGAACGTCAGGCCGTCCACCACTCCGAGCAGCGTCTGCGGCCGCGCCGCGGGCAGCGGGTCCCCGTCGGGTCCCGCGCGCAGCAGGAGCGGCAGCGGGTGCCCCGCGCATACGAGCGACAGCTTGCACATCCAGGGCGGCGGTCCCTCGATCGGGACCTCGACCTCGCCGTGCAGCAAGGTGATGAACCGGCCGGGCGTCCCCTCGCGCAGGATCAGCCGGTTGAGTCGCTGGACAACCTCGGTGATCGAGTAGCCTTCCGCCGCCAGGATCCGCAGGGTGTGCCGAGCCAGGCCAGTGACGGCGGCGGCTTCAGGGCCGGTGCCGCTGACGTCGCCGATCGCGAACCGCCAGCGCCCGGTGGCGGGGGGCGCGGCGCCGTCTGGGGCCGCGGCGTGATCAACGGGGAAGACGTCGTAGAAGTCGCCGCCTACCTCGTTTGCCTCGCCCGCCGCCTCGTACTCGGCCGCCAGCTCGATGCCCTCGATCGTCGGCACCTCCGGCGGCAGCAGGCTGTGCTGCAGTGCCTGGCTCGTGGTTCGCTGCCGCTCGTAAAGGCGCGCGTTGTCCAGGGCGAGCGCCGCTCGTCGGGTGAGGTCCTCGGCCAGGTCAAGGGACTCACGCGGAACCGGGTCGGGCCACCGGCGGTCGCCACGCGGCCGGCCGATCACGACTGCCCCGAGGACCCGGCCGCGCGCGGTCAGCGGAAAGCACCAGGCCGCGTCCGAGGCCATCCGCGCTACCTCCGGGCCAGCCCCCGCGGGAACCGCGAGCGACCAGCTGCTGGCCTGCCCGGCCATGACCCGGCCCAGGTTCGGCGGCGCGATCTCGTTGAGCAGGTCGGAAAGCTCATCGATCCGGGACTCGTCCTCGTGCCATACGTACGCGGGCCGCAGGTCGTCAGGGAGATCAAGGTCGTGGGAAGAATCAAATCTCCGGCGGCCATGGGCGGCGCCGGGCAATCCGCCCGGCCCGGTGAGGAAGATCGCGCACCAGGCCGCCAGCCTGGGCACGACAAGCTGCGCGGTCAGGGCGATCGCCTGCCCTTGGTCGAGGGTGGAGGAGAGCAGCTCGGAGGCCTCGGCCAGGAACGCGACCCGGCCTCGTCGCACCCGCTCAAGCTCAGAAAGGCGCAGCCGCTCAAGCGACATGGCGACCCGGTCCGCGACCTGCTGGAGCCGCGCCGAGTCGGCCGGCGTGAACGCGCCGTCCGCCGCCGCCCCGACTCCGAGCACTCCGGTCACCCGTCCGTCCACCAGGAACGGGACCGACAGCTGGGAGCGGGCCACTGGGCCGTCGCCGGGATCCGGCTGGTCCTTGGACAGGTCCTTGGACAGCACCACCCGCCCCGGCGGGACCGTGAGCGCGGCGGGCACGGCGATCCCCACCACGCCGCGCACCCGGAGCTCTCCCTCCTCGTCCGCGACGAGGGCGTAGGCGGCGTCGGCGCCGACGGCGTCCCGGGCCGATTCCACCGTCCGCCGGACGAGCTCCTCGAAGTCCATGGTTCCAAGCTCGCGCTGGGAGGGGATTCGCGGCGTCGGCAGCCCTTCAGGCAGCTCCTCATCCACGAGGCCGTCGCCCGCGGCCAGCGCGTCGGTATCGGCCCCCTCCACGGGCGCCATCGGCAGGATGAACCACACCGTCTTGGCGGCGGCCGTGTAGGTGACGCCCCACGCGGCGGCGAGCGCCGTGGCCACCAGCAGTCCCCGGCCCCGTTCTGACTCGGTATCCCCGAGAGGCGCAGGGGCCTCGGGAAGGGCGCGGGCCGGATGTCGGTCGGTGACACGCACCTCGATACCGGATACGGTGCTGCCCAGGGGAGGGGCGCCTCCAGGGATCAGCTTGCAGGCGACTTCCAGCTTGGTGCCCGCGTGCTGCACCGCGTTCGCGACCAGCTCGCTGACCAGCAGCACCGCGTCGTCGACCCGCTCGGGGGGCAGGCCCCAGGAATCGAGCGCCGCGCGCGTGAAGGAACGCGCACGCGATGGCGCGATCGGCTCAGGAGCGAAGGACGCCCGGGCCAGCAACTCCGAGGGCTTGACCAGCTCCTCGTCCTCAGACACGTCGCATCACGACCTTCGAACATCGCGCCGAAGGCGATGATCGCATCGCCTTCGGTGATCGCGCCACCAGTCAATCGTGTCAGACTTGGGAGACCAATGCTCCGTATAGCGGGGATGACATCGGAGGACACAATGGACCGGTCCGACGAGGCAAGGTACTCGGACGACGATTTGGAGCCGCTGCGCACTGCGCTGCTCGCGCTGAGTAAGGGCGACTTCCGGCCGCGCACCGAAGTGGTGCCCCCAGGCTCAAGCACCGGGACCCTGGGGCAGATCTGGCTGCTTGTCGACGCCGTCGACGCCGAGTTGTCCGGCCTCAAGGACGAGGTAGCCCGGCGGGCCGAGCAGGTCCGTGACATTGCCATGGTGATTACGGCGGTGTCCAAGGGTGACCTGACCCGGAAGGTCACGGTTGAGGTTCAAGGCGAGATGCTGCAGCTTAAGCAGACCGTGAACACGATGGTCGACCAGCTGTCCGCCTTTGCCGACGAGGTGACGCGGGTGGCCCGTGAGGTTGGCACCGAGGGGCGGCTCGGCGGCCAGGCTCACGTCCGCGGCGTCTCGGGCGTATGGGAGGACCTGACCGACTCGGTGAACCGGATGGCCCGCAACCTGACCGTGCAGGTCAGGAATATCTCCCAGGTCGCGACGGCGGTGGCGAGCGGCGACCTGTCGCAGAAGATCACCGTAGACGCGCAGGGTGAGGTCCTCGGGCTGAAGGAGACCCTCAACACGATGGTGGACCAGCTGTCCGCCTTTGCCGACGAGGTGACGCGGGTGGCCCGTGAGGTTGGCACCGAGGGGCGGCTCGGCGGCCAGGCCGACGTCAAGGGCGTCTCGGGAATCTGGAAGGACCTCACCGACAACGTCAACTCGATGGCCCGCAACCTGACCAGCCAGGTGCGGAACATCGCCCAGGTCACCACGGCCGTGGCCCAGGGCGACCTGTCGAAGAAGATCGATGTCGCGGCCCTCGGCGAGATCCTGGAGCTGAAGACGACGATCAACACGATGGTCGACACGCTGTCGGCGTTCGCCGACGAGGTGACGCGGGTGGCCCGTGAGGTTGGCACCGAGGGGCGGCTCGGGGGCCAGGCCGAGGTCGAGGGCGTGTCCGGCACGTGGAAGCGGCTGACGGAGTCCGTCAACGGGCTGGCGTCCAACCTGACCACGCAGGTCCGCGCGATCGCCGGGGTGGCGAGCGCGGTGGCCGAGGGTGACCTCACCCAGTCGATCGCCGTGGAGGCGAGCGGCGAGGTCGCCGAGCTCAAGGACAACATCAACCTGATGGTCGGCAGCCTGCGCGAGACCACGAGGAAGAACCGCGAGCAGGACTGGCTGAACACGAACCTGGCCCGGCTCTCGTCACTGATGCAGGGCCACCGCGACCCGCTCGAGGTGGCCCGGCTCATCATGAGCGAGCTGACGCCGCTGGTCTCCGCCCAGTACGGGGCGTTCTATCTAGCGGCGGCCAAGGGCCCGTCAGGGACCCGCAACGAGTTCGACCGGATCGCCGCCTACGGATTCCGCCGCCGCGGCCTTACCCGCTTCGTGGTGGGCGAGGGGCTCGCCGGGCAGGCTGCGCTTGACCGGACGAGGATCCTGGTCGAGGATGCGCCGCCCGGCTACGTGACCGTCGGCTCCGGGCTTGGGGAACTGGCTCCCACGCACCTGGTGGTGCTGCCGATCCTCTTCGAGGACCAGGTCCTCGGCGTGCTCGAGCTGGCCTCCCTGCACCGGTTCAGCGACCTGCACCTGACGTTCTTCGACCGGTTCGTGCCCACGGTCGGCGTCACGATCAACGCGATCATGGCGAACTCGCGCACCGAGGTGCTGCTGACGGAGTCCCAGCGGCTGGCCACCCAGCTGCAGGAGCGGTCGGACGAGCTGCAGCGCCAGCAGGCGGAGCTCAGGCGGTCGAACGCTGAGCTTGAGGAGAAGGCGGCCCTGCTGGCCAAGCAGAACCGCGCGATCGAGGTTCAGAACTTCCAGATCGATCAGGCGCGGCGCACACTGGAGGAGCGTGCCCAGCAGCTTGCCATCTCCTCGCAGTACAAGTCGGAGTTCCTCGCCAACATGTCACACGAGCTGCGTACCCCGCTCAACAGCCTGCTCGTGCTGGCCAAGCTGCTCTCAGAGAACCCTGACGGCAACCTGACGGTCAAGCAGACCGAGTTCGCGAGGACGATCCACGAGGCAGGCTCGGACCTGCTGCAGCTCATCAACGACATCCTGGACCTGTCCAAGGTTGAGGCGGGCAAGATGGAGGTCCATCCAGCGCCGATCTCGCTGGACACGCTGCTTGAGTACGTGGACGCGACCTTCCGTCCTACCGCCGCGCAGAAGAAGCTGGCGTTCCATGTCGAGGTGTCCTCGGGCGTCCCGACGCTGGTCTACTCCGACGAGCAGCGCCTCCAGCAGATCCTGCGCAACCTGCTGTCCAACGCGGTCAAGTTCACCGCCAGCGGAGGCGTGACGCTGCGGGTGGCCATGGCGCCGCCGGGGGTGGAGTTCGCCACCCCGCTGCGGGAGGAAGAGTCGGTGATCGCGTTCGTCGTCACCGATACGGGGATCGGGATCTCCGAGGACAAGCTGGAGCTGATCTTCCAGGCCTTCCAGCAGGCCGACGGGACCACCTCGCGCGGCTACGGTGGTACCGGCCTCGGCCTGTCCATCTCGCGGGACATCGCCCGGCTGCTCGGCGGCGAGATCCATGCCACCAGCCGGCCCGGGCGCGGGTCGACGTTCACCTTCTACCTGCCCGGCCGCCCGGCCATGGCCGAGTCGGAGCAGATGCCCCAAGGGCAGACATCCAGAACGACGCGCTCCATCTCTGCAGCCCCACCGGCTACTCTAGAGGCGACCGAGGGCCTGAACGTGCTGTCCGACCTGCCCCCGGGGGCCCCAGACCCGCTGGACGGGGCGAAGATCTTGATCGTGGACGATGACGTCCGCAACGTATTCGCCCTCACGAGCGTCTTTGAACGGTATGGGGCCCAAGTTAGGTATGCGGAAAATGGCCGTCAAGGGATGGAAATTCTGGACCGCGAGGACGACATCGCGCTAGTACTGATGGACGTGATGATGCCCGAGCTTGATGGCTACGCGACGACGGCGGCCATCAGGCGGCGGCCCGAGTTCGCCGACCTGCCGATCATCACGGTCACCGCGAAGGCGATGAAGGGTGACCGGGCCAAGTCCCTCGCGGCCGGTGCCTCAGAGTACGTCACCAAACCCGTCGACATCGGGCACCTCATCGGCCTGATGCGCGACTGGCTGGAGCGCAAGAACCCCAGCCGCAAGGCCCACTCCCGCCTGAAGCACCCCGAGGGGAGCGGCTGATCGTGCCGCAGAAAGCCAGGATCCTGCTCGTCGATGACCGGGCGGAGAACCTGATCGCACTTGAGGCGATCTTGTCTTCCCTGAACCAGCAGCTTGTCCCGGTGCGCTCCGGCGAGGCCGCGCTCAAGGCGCTGCTCAGCGACGAGTTCGCCGTCATCCTGCTGGACGTGGTGATGCCCGGCATGGATGGCTTCGAGACCGCCGCGCACATCAAGCGCCGTGCTCGGACCCACGATGTGCCGATCATCTTCCTGACCGCGGCCGGGGCCGAGCCCGACCATGCCTTCCGCGGGTACGCGGCGGGCGCGGTTGACTACATCGCCAAGCCGTTCGATCCCTGGGTGCTGCGGGCGAAGGTCGCGGTGTTCGTGGACCTGTACATGAAGAACCGCCAGTTGCGAGAGCAGGCGGACCTGTTGCGCCGCCAGGCCGGCGTGGCGGCGGAAGAGGGATCGGGGGCGGTGCTCTCCGAGCTGTCCAGACGCCTGTCCGCCGTGGAGGTCACCGCGGCGACGCTGGCCAGCCTGCCGGTCGTGAAGACCGATCCGGCCCTGGCCGACGGCATCGCCCAGCTTGACCGGGGTGTCGCGCGGCTACGCGACACGCTGGACGCACTCGATCCCGGATAGCGGCGCGGCGGCCCGCTACCGGTACTCGGCGAGGCGGCGGGCCAGGCCCCAGGCGGAGGCCACGACCATCACCAGGGCGGCGATGATCACGACCGCCTCCAGCGGGCCGAAGGCGCTCGATGCGTCATCGGCCTGGGAGGTGAAGGTCTGCTGGGCCGCGTCGAGCGCGCCGCTGATGCTGCCAGTGACCTGGCCGTACTCGCTCGACACCGGGGTGCCGGTGACCGAGTTCATCTCGGCCGAGTACTGATGCTGCGAGCCGAGCGTGTAGCCCTGCCCGTTGGCCTTGTACCAGGCAGGCGCCGCGGTGATGGCCGGGCCCAGGTCCGCGGTCACCGACCCGTTGCCCGCCGCCGACGCGCTGCCGAGCAGGCTGCCGGGACCGGGGCCGACGTTCTTGGCCTGGGCCGTCGAGTCCGTCTGCAGCGACGGGCTGCCGCTGCGGGCGATCACGTTGAGTATGGAGTCGCCCCTGATCTGCTGGACGTCGATGCTCGCCTGCGCCAGCGCCTCAGCGGGATTCGCGCCCTGCCCGATCGCGGTGCTCAGGTCGGAGCTCGCCACCCCGAAGGTGACGGCCAGCCAGCCGATGCTGATGACGAGCGCGGCGGTGGCGATGACCAGGCCGAGGTTAAGCACCCGGTGGGTGCGGCGGGCCATCCAGCGCTGCGCCCACACCAGCATGACCAGCGCCGCCAGCCCGATCACGATGGCGATCACGATCGTCGGCAGGCTGGTGGCCTGGTCCCTTGAGGTGCCGACCGCGGCGATCTGGAGGTTGTAGATCAGCTTGGCCTCGGGCAGCAGGCCGAGGTGAGCCTCTTCCGAGGCCACCTCCATCTCGGAGTCGCCTGCCGGGATGACGTCCTGCGCGTACTCGGTCTCCGCGGTGGCGACGTAGCCCTGGTAGGCCGCGAGGTCAGCGTCGAAGGCGGCCGCCGCCTGGGTCAGCTGGGTGCTCCCGCCGCCGCTCATGAGGTCGGCCAGGTCCTGGCTCGCGCTGGCGAGGTCGGCCGTCAGCCGCTGCCGCGCGGCCAGCGATGAGGACGGCGGCTGTCCGGGTGGCACCGGCTGGGCTTGAGCGAGGAACGAGGTGGTGATGGTCACGTCCGCGTCCGCCACGGCCAGGTACATCCGCTGAGCGTCCCGGCTGTAGGGCTCGTTGCCGTACGCCAGCGAGGTCGCGGCGCTGGAGTGCGTGGCGACCGCCCACGCGCCGAGGCCGCCCCACGCGAGCGACAGGATCACGATGCCGGCGATCATCGCCTGGATGATCGCGGGCGTGCCCCGCACGGCCGCCAGGTACCGCGGGCCGCGCCGGCCTGACCGGCGGCGCTGGTCGCCGGGTGCCGGGCGGGCGGGCGGAACGGGCGCCGGCGCCGTCACGACGGTGGCCATCAGCGGATCTCCTCGATCTGGGCCCGCGACAGCTGCTGCACATCGCTGGGGAGCGGCTGGAAGCCAACCGAGGTGACCAGGGACGTCGCGGCCTGCGAGCTGATCAGCCACTGCAGGAAGTCCCTGATCTGCTCGGCTGTGGCCGCGCTCGGCTGCACCATCTTCACGATGGCGTACTCGTAGTTGATGATCGGGTAGCCGTAGCCACCAGGGCCTGCGATCATCGCGATCGTCTCGTTGGGCGGCGTGATCGCGATGAACTTATCGAGCTCCGCCTGGATCGTGGCGGGACTCGGGATCAGGTAACGGCCGCCGCCGTTCTGCAGGGCGGCCTCACCGAGGCCGCCTGCCTGCTCTTGCGATAGGTAGCTCACCCCGTTGTACCCGACGCAGCCGACGGTCTTCTCGCACCCGGCGATCATGCCGCTGCTCCCGGTCACCGCCTGGGCGGCCGGGATGGACGGCCAGTTCACCAGCGTCCCGTATCCGGCTGCTGTGTTCCAGGCCGGGTCCTGGGTCGACAGGTAGCTGGTGAAGATGAACGTGTCGCCGGAGCCCTCGACCCGGTGCAGCGGCACGACCCCGATGGCCGGCAGCGGGACTCCTCCGTTGAGCGCCTTGATCTGCGGGTCGTTCCACATCGTGATCTGGCCGCTGTACATCTCGGCGAGGACGGTGGCGCTGAGCTTGATGTTCGTGCCCTGCAGGTTGGGCAGGTCGAAGATGACGGACTGCGCGGAGACGGCCAGCGGGATGTTGAGCAGTCCCGGGTGCACGAGCACGTCACCGCTGGACAGGTAGGCGTCTGAGGCGCCGACGTCTCTGGACCCGTCGGCCGCGTCGCTGATCCCCTCGCTGGAGCCGCCGCCCGCGGTGTTGACGGTCACGCCGGGAAACTGCTGGTGATAGGCGGTCGCCCACTTCTGCATCAGCGGCAGGAGCAGGCTGCTCCCCGCCTCGCTGATGGTCCCGCTCGGGCTGGCCGCCGGCGGCGCGGCCGCCGCCCCGCTGGCCGCACTGGCCATTGTCCCGAAAGCCGCCACAAGGCCGATGCCCGTTAGCCCCATAAGAAACGCGGCGGCCGAGATAAGCCACCGGCGATGTCGTATCCCCACGTTGTCATCCAACGGTTGCGCCGCCCCCGTTTCGCCGTCACGCAGTGAAGTTCACCAGATGGGTCCCTAACATTCATTTAACGGGGAAACTGGCGGCCGGGATTGGCGATGCGGACTTTTGCTGAATTGCGATGGAGGGGTCAGGAACTCGGGCTGCTTTAGGGCCGGAGTCCTAGAGCTTCTCGGTGAAGGTCTCGCCGCGCAAGGCTCGCTCGACGAGGATGGCGGCGCGCGCGATGGCCGCTAGCCGCAAGCCCTCGGTGCGATAGGCCGCCAGGACCGCGTCGACGGCGTGGGGCGGCAGGGCCTCGCCGAGCTCGGTTCTGGCCGTGCGGTATCCCTGGCGGGCCCCCTCGACGCAGGCGGCCGTGTGCTGGCGGGCCATGGCGGCGAGAGCCAGGGGATAGCGGCGCAGCACGCCGTGCAGGCGGTAGTCGGGCGGGACGACCTCAAGCAGCCAGGCGACGGCGGTCACCTCGAAGTCATCGCTGCCCGGTGGGTGCACTCCGGTCGGCCAGCCCGGCGGTATGTACGCGGCCATGCCGGGATCATATCAGCAGGTCGAACGCAGGTTCGATCAATGTTCGCCAATATCGGGAATGACAACGCAAGCCAAATCTGAGCCGCCGGCGTCCGGCCCGTGACCCCGGCCTGCCGGGGCGGCTCGGCTCGATGCCTCAGCCAGGCGGCTCGTCGAGCAGGCGGAGCGCGTGCGCCCGGGCCGCTGCCTCGGTCCGGCTGGCGGCGCCCAGCTTGCCCAGGATGTTCGAGACGTGCACGCTCGCGGTCTTGGGCGAGATGAACAGCGTCGCGGCGATCTCCCGGTTGGACCGGCCCGCCGCGACCAGGCGAAGAACCTCATACTCGCGGCTGGTCAGGCTGAGCGCGGTCGTGCCCGGCGGCTGGCTTCGACCGCCGCCGTCCGCCTCGGAGGCCACGCGACCGCCAGCGCCGTTGTCGAGTGAGATGCCCGCCCGGTGGGCAAGCGCGGCGACCTGGTCGCCAAGCAGTCGGGCGCCCAGGTCGGCGGCGAGCCGCGCGGCTCGCCGCAGCCGGCTGGCCGCGTCCGTGCGCACGGCCCGGGCCTCGGCATCGCCGGGCGCTCCCGGCGCCTCAAGCGCCCTGAGCGCCTCCCGCGCGCCCCGGGCCAGCGTGATCGCGGTCAGGTAGGGATCGTCGAGCGCCTCCCAGGCACCCGTGGCGGCCTCCCACACCGTCCGCCGCGAGCCGCCGGGCAGGTCACCCGGGTCCGTCAGCGGGTCGGCCGCCGTGAACATCAGCCGGTAGGCCTGCTGCACGGGGCCGAAGGCGTCGATCTTCTCGGCGATCGAGTGGAGCCGCTCGGCGAGCGTGCTGCCCGCGGTGACGATCGCCGCGTCCCCTGAGCTGATCGCGGTGACGGCCGTGTCGAGGGCGGTCGTGATCAGAGGCCACACGTAGCGGTAGCCGCTCGAGGGCAGTTCGAACCGGTCGAGCACGTCGCTGGCGATGGCCAGCGCGACGGCGAGGTCACCGGAAGCCAGCCGGAGGGCCACGTCCAGGGTGAACTGCGGAAGGTGGAACTGGTCGGTATAGCGCAGGTTGGAGAACACGCCCCGGCCCTCAGACAGCCCTTCGGCCGCCGCGTCCAGGTGGCCGCGGGAAAGCCCGATCTCGCCAATGATGAGGCAGAGGCTGGCCCGGGTGCGCGGGGAGGGTGCGAGGTCAAGCGCCCGCTCGGCGACCGCGAGTCCCTCGTCCCAGCGGCCCAGGGCCCGGAGCGGCTCGGCCAGGTTGAGCGCCAGGAACGTGCCGGCCGACCGGGCGCGACCGTACCGCTCGGCATCGGCGATGCCCTGGCGGGCAACCTCGGCCGCGAGCTCATACTCCCCGGCGCCGCACAGGAAGTGCGACTCGTTGGTCACCGTGGTGAGGAACGGCCCGTACGCACCGGCCCGCTGCGCGACCGCGCGGGCCTCCGCCAGCAGCCGCATCGCCTCGCTGCCAGGGACGGCCATCCCGGCCGGGCTCGCCTTCGCCGTCGCCAGCATGGTCAGGGCCTTGGATTCGGCGGGCAGGTCGCCCGCCCTCCGGGCATACCGCAGCGCGTCCTGCGCGAGCTCAGCGAACTGCGGGACGGACCGGTACACGGCCGAGTCCAGCAGCAAGTGGGCCCGGGTCCCGTCGTCGGCCACGTCAGCGACAAGCGCGAGAGCGCGGTTGAGGTCCTCGGCCGCGCCCGGGATGCCGAGGTGGTCGCGGAACTGGGCGTCCTTGCTGAGCAGCAGCGCCGCACGGGTCGGCTCGGCCACCTCGTCAAGCTCGGTGAGCGCCGCGGCGGCTAGGGCCATGCCGCGCTTGTCCTCACCGGCGTCGTGCGCCGTGGCCACGGCCACCTCGAGCACGCTCACATGATCCGCGGCGATCCGCTGCGCCGCGTCGGGCACCTGGCTCCACAGCTCAAGGACCCGCCCGAGCAGCATCATCCGCTCGGCGGGCGCGACGGCGTGGCTGGGCTGCGCGGCTGCTTGCCACGCGGAGATGAGCGCCCACGTGGTGTCGTGGGCCGCGTGCCAGTGGTGCGCCTTCTCAATGTCGGCCCGGCCGCGCGGTACCAGGTCAGGATCGGCGTCGATCGCCTCGGCGAACCGCGCGTGCACGTGGCCATGCTCGCCGGGCAGCAGGTCATCGTGGACTGCCTCCCGGATGAGCTCGTGCCTGAAGGCATACCCGTCCGCGGTCGTGACCAGCACGTTGCCGGTGACCGCCGGGCGCAGCGCCCGCACCAGCTCCTCGTCGCCCCGCCCGGTGACCTGGGCAAGCAGCGGGTGGCTGAAGCTTCCGCTGGCCGCGCTGGCCACCCGGAGTACCTCCTGAGTCTCCTCAGGCAGCCGCCGCACGGCGTTAAGCAGCAGGTCGGCTAGTGAGTCGGGGATCTCGTCGGCCAGGCCGCCGTCGCAGCACAGCAGCTCCTCGGTAAACAGCGGGTTCCCCTCGGCCCGCCGGAACAGCCGGTCTGCCAGCTCGGGGGCCGGCGGCCGGTCCAGGATGCCCGCCGCCAGCTCAGCGGCTTCCGCGAGGGTCAGCCGGGGCAGCTCCATCCGCTCCACCCAGTCGATCCGGCCAAGCTCGGCCAGCAACGGCCGGAGCGGGTGGGTGCGGTGCAGCTCGTCCGAGCGGAACGTCGCCACGATCAGCACTTGGCGCAGCGTCCGCTGGTAGCCGGTCAGGAACGCGAGCAGGTCCCGG
>Ga0335072_10001300_pt1 | contig 40834 bp, 35 predicted proteins | sample Lox_Sample_21_FD_206725 | JGI IMG/M metagenome (GOLD analysis project Ga0335072, IMG submission 206725) | Soil microbial communities from Loxahatchee National Wildlife Refuge, Florida, United States - Lox_Sample_2.1 | ecosystem: Environmental > Terrestrial > Soil > Wetlands | place: USA... | reverse complement strand
CCGCATCGACCGGGCCGCGCTCGAGCTCGTGCTGCTGATGGAAAGCGGCTTCGCCCGCGCCATCAAGGACGAATCCTGGTCGAGTTACCAGCACGAGTACGGCAGCGCGGGCGGTACCGAGACCTCCATCGACCTCGATACCGATCTCATGCGCCTCGCCGCCGGCGGATCGCCGCCGGCCTAACCGAGCAGCGCGGCGCGGATCAGGTCCCGGAACTCCGCGTCGGTGATGCCCGCGGCGTCGGCCGGCCTGAGCCTGATCGTGCCCTTTCCCGAGGCCAGCCCGGGATGACGCGCCGAGAAGCCGCCGTCCCGGTTCGGCGACACGTACAGCGACAGCCCGTGCTTCCAGACCCCCACGTTGAGCCGTCGCCGCCCGATCCGGTAGGTCGGCATCCCGTAGGACTGCACCATCTCGGCGTCCGGGCACGTCGCCACGATCAGCCGGTGCAGGCGGTCAAACACCGCCCGGTACTCGCCGTCCATGTCGTCGCGGTACCGGCGCAGCTCCTCGTCCATGCCGCCAGTCTCGGTTATAAACTGCGCTGATGCCCAGCCGAGCCGAGATCGTCTCGTTTGCGGACGACGCGCCGCCGCCCGGAGCCGACGCGTGGGTGGCCGGCGCCGCCCCGGCGGTCGGCATCGAGGTCACCGAGCCCGATCCCGCCTGGCCGCGGCAGTACGACGAGCTGGCCGGCCTGATCCGGGAGGCGCTGGGCTGGCGGGCGCTGCAGCTTGAGCATGTGGGCTCCACCTCGGTCCCGGGGCTGGCGGCCAAGCCCGTCATCGACATCGACCTGACGGTGGCCGACCCCGAGCGCGAACAGGCCTACGTGCCGGCGCTGGAGGTGATCGGGTTCCGGCTAGTGATCCGCGAGCCCTGGCGGTACGGCCACCGGGCGCTGCGGGCGGACGAGCCGCGCTGCAATCTGCATGTTTTCGGGTTCGATAGCCCCGAGCCGGTCCGGCACCGGATCTTCCGTGACTGGCTGCGCGGCAACCCCGACGAGCGCGACCGCTACGCCGCCGCCAAGCGCCAGGCCGCGTCCGCGGCCAACGCCGGCGGAGAGCACGTCATGCAGTACAACGCCCGTAAGCAGCAGGTCGTCCGGGACATCTACCACCGGGCATTCGCGGCCGCAGGCCTGCTCGAGGAGCCATAATTTTCCGGCCTTCGCGAGCTTGGGCATGTCCGCCATGAGACGTTGGGTGTAGGGGTCGGCCGGGTGCTCCAGGATCTGCTCGACCGGTCCCGATTCGGCCACCGCACCCTGGCGCAGCACCACCGCGGACTGGGCGATGCTGCGCACCAGGGCGAGATTGTGCGTTATGAAGATCATGGCCAGGTGCCGTTCCCGCTGAATCCGGCGCAGCAACTCCACGATGACCGCCTGCACGGAGACGTCCAGCGATGAGGTCACCTCGTCGCAGATCAGCAACTCCGGCTGGACCACGAGGGCCCGGGCGATCGCGACCCGCTGTCGTTCCCCGCCGGAGAGCTGATCGGGGTAACTGGACAGGAGGTCGGGGCCTAGCGCCACATCCTCGAGGACGGCGCCGACGCGCGCGGAGCGGTCCCGGAGGGACAGGCCGGCGAACTGCGTGAGCTGCTGGTCGATAATCTGGCCGACGGTCTGGCGGGGGTTGAGCGAGGTGTACGGGTTCTGGAAGATGTACTGGACCCGCCGCAGCACGTCCTTGCCGCGCCGGCGGGCTCCGCGGGCCAAGGGCGTGCCCTGGAAGGTGATCTCGCCGGTCCAGTTGCTGTGCAGCCCGGCCACACAGCGCGCGAGCGTGGTCTTGCCCGATCCGGATTCGCCGACGACGGCGACGCAGGCGTGCGGCGGTACCTCGAGATCGACCCTGGACAGAACCGGCGTGCCGCCATAGCTGGCCGTGACCTCGCGGACCGACAGCATGGGCGGGCCCGCCGCCGTGGGCGGGTCAAGCATCACCGGCAGGCGTTTGGCGTCAGTGGCATGGATGTCGCAGGCCCGTAGACAGCGTACGGAACGGCCGGCCACGGTCACCGGCTCCGGGGTCTTGGCGGTGCAGTCGTCGATGGCGTAGTCGCAGCGCGCGGCGAACGAGCAGCCCCCGCCACGGCGGCCGGGCCGGGGCTGCTGGCCGTCGATGCCGGTCAGCACCTGGGCGCGCTCGGGCGATGGCACGGCGCCGATGAGGCCGCGAGTGTATGGATGCACCGGCTCGCCGAACATCCGGTCCGTGGCACCGATCTCCACGATTCGTCCCGCGTACATGACCGCGACGCCGGACACCAGGCCGCTAACGACGGCCAGGTCGTGGCTCACGTATACGGCCGCAACACCGTAGGAACGGCAGAGGCTGCGGACCGTGTCCAGCACCCGGCGCTGGGTCGAGACGTCGAGCCCGGTGGTCGGTTCGTCCAGCACGATCAGCGACGGCCGGCACAAGAAGGCCATGGCCAGCGCGATCCGCTGCTGCTGGCCTCCGGAGAGCTGGTGCGGGTACCGGCGCAGCATCTCCGGCGTGGGGTCGAGGGAGGCCTCCCGCATGACCTCGGTCACGCGGTCATCGGCCCGGCCGGCGGGGCCGACGGCTTCGGCGTGGGCGCGCAGCACTTCCCGGATCTGGGTTCCCACCCGGAGCGTGGGGTTGAGTGCCGAGGACGGGTCCTGGGGCACGTAACTTACCCGGGCACCGCGGGCCGTACGCAGGGCGCTCGGGCTCAGCGCCAGCAGATCGACCCCGTCCAGCAGCACCCGGCCGGCGGTAATCCGCAGCCCTCGGCGGGTGTGGCCGAGCAGGGCCAGGGCCACGGTCGTCTTGCCCGAGCCTGACTCGCCGACCAGGCCGAGCACCTCGCCGGCCGGGACCGCGAAGGAGACCTCGCGCACCACGTCGGGCCCGGACCGGCCCAGCCGGACCTCCAGGCCCGTCACCTTCAGCCGGACTCCGCTTTCTTGTTCGCTCGCAGCGGGGCGCTCCGAGGCGGCACCTTCCGTCCTCGCCGCATTCGTCGGTCCAGGCACCGCCGCGCCCCGTGCTTCGCTCACCGGCCCGCCTCCTGGCCGAGGTCGTCGATCAGGGCCGCTTCCTCGGGCCGGCGGTCCACCCCGATCGCCACGCGCGCGAACGCGTCGGTGAACGTATTCGTCCCGATCGTCAGCAACGCGATCAGCAGGGCCGGCACGACGACCGCCCACGGATTCAGCGACAGGCCCTCCCGATTCTCGTTGATCATCGTCCCCCAGTTCGCGGCCGGCGGCTGCTGCCCGAAGCCGAGGAAAGAGAGCCCGGCGATGATCACGATCGAGTAGGTCAGGCGGAGCCCTGCCTCCACCATGAGCGGGCTGATCAGGTTGGGCAGGATTTCCTTCCGCATGACCTTGGCCGGCCGCATGCCCTGCAGCTCTGCCGCCTTGACGAAATCCCGCTCGGAGACGTCGAGGGTGGCAGACCGCAGCACGCGGGCCACCTGAGGCGCGTGCGACAAGCCCACCGCAATCGTCATCAGCCATAGCTTCGGACCCAGCAGGCTCAGCAGCAGCAGGGCGAACACGAGCTGGGGGAACGACAGAAACACGTCGACTGCCCGCATGATGATCCCGTCGCTCACCCCGCGCAGATAGGCGGCTGACACGCCGGCCGCCGTGCCGCCGACGATCCCCAGGGCGGTCGCGCAGGCCGCCATGATCAGCAGCACCCAGCCGCCGTCCAGCACCCGGGACAGCACGTCGCGGCCCAGGAAGTCGCCGCCCAGCAGGAATTGCCCGGATGGCTTGCCGAACGCCAAGGTAACCAGGGCGGCCGACTGATACGGGGCGACGAACGGGCCGATGACCGCGATCAGCACAACGAACGAGGCCAGTCCGAGCCCGATCGCACCGCGCGGGGTTCGAGCGGCTGACCACAGCACGGACGCCCACTGGTGGCGGATCCGCCGGACCTGCCGCGGCTGGGCCGGGGGCGCGGCGGGAGCCTTCGCGGCCATGGGCTACCTGGCGATCCGTCGCCGCGGCGTGGCCAGCAGGGCGATCACGTCGGTGAGAATGTTCATGACCACATAGAACGCAGCCAGCACCAGCACGATGAACTGGATCACCGGGATGTCGCGGGCCTGGACCGCGTACACCAGGCCTTGACCGATGCCTGGAAAGTTGAACACGTACTCGACAATCACGACACCACCCGCTAGGTACAGGAAGTTGAGCCCGATGACCTGGATGGTGGGCGCGATCGCGTTCGGCAGTGCGCTTATCAGCACGACGCGCCACTCCGGCACTCCGTTCAGCCGGGCGGCCTCCACGTAGTCCGATTCCAGGGCCTCGACCATCGAGGCGCGCATCATGCGGAAGATGTAAGGCACGATCACGACCACGAGCGTGGCGACCGGCAGCACGAGCAACTCCGGCTGGTTCCAGGCGTACGTGCCCGGAGCCAGCAGCGAGACCGCCGGCAGGACATGCCAGACGTTGGTGGACAGCAGAATGATCAGGGCGATGGCCACGACGAACTCGGGGAGCGACGTCACCGCCAGTACGATCACCGAGCTGACGTGGTCGAACCAGCTGTCCCTGCGCAGCGCGGCGACCGCGCCCAGGACCACGCCGACGAGCGTGCCGATCACGCCGGTGACGAACACCAGCACCGCCGAGTTGATGATCCTCGGCTCGACGTACCCCCACACCGGCAGGCCATTGGCCAGGGAGTTCCCCAACTTGCCCGTGAACAGGCCGGATATCCAGACCCAGTACTGGTCGAACAACCCACGGTTCAGGTGCAGCTCGATCTCCAGCGCCCGCACCCGGGCCGGAGTGGCATTGTGCCCGAGTATCGCGTACGCGGCGTTGCCGGGCAGCACTTCGGTGGCCAGGAATACCACCACCGATACCAGGAACAGCGTGACCAGGCCGATGGCCAGCCGTCGCCGGATGAGCCGCGCGATGGGGTGCGCGTCGCGAGAGGCAGCCGACCTGACGGGAGCCGCTACTACGGTCACTGCGGGCTCAGCCAGCGGAACACCATGCCACCGTGCCCATCGATGGCGGGGTTACCACGTCGTCGATTCCTTCCAGTTTGGCCGTGGGAGGCCGCGGAGGCGGCCTCGTCCGGTGATCACCTCATTTGTAGCGTAACGGTGACACCGAGGCCGGACAATGCGGGCCATCGGGCTGCCGAGTACCGGACGGTGGCCCGCTGAACCCTGAGTTCCACTGCGTTGCGCGTGCAGCTTATGAGAGCATGACCTCTGTCGTGAATGCCAGGATTCAGACGGCAGGCGGCATTTCCTTGCTGAGATCTAGGGATAATCCTTTTGTTACCTAAACGGGGGGACACACCTTAGTGGAGGGTAAGTTCCGTGGAACGATCGGATGGGAACGAAGGACCGTTCTCCCTGGTGGCGGCCCTGAACCGGCGCCAGTTCCTGCGGGGTGTCGCCGCCACCGGCGCAGCAGCTGGAGCAGGCGGCCTGATCGCGGCGTGCAGCAGCACCTCTACCAGCGGTAAGAGCAGCGGGTCAAGCGCGCCGAAGCCCGGCGGCGACCTGAAGGTGGGCCTCACCGGCGGCGGGCCCTCAGACACGGTCGACCCGCAGCGGGGCCTCACCTACCTGGACAGCTCCCGGCTGCAGTCCCTGTACAGCCCATTGGTGCAGCTCGACGCCAACGCCAACCTCGAATACATGCTGGCCGAGTCGATCACGCCCGCCGGCAGCAATTTCACTCGATGGGAAATCAAGCTAAAACCGGACATTACGTTCCACAACGGAAAGCCCCTGACGTCCGAGGACGTAATCTTCACCCTTAACCGGACCGTGTCGAACGACTACAGCGGCACGACCCCGTTGGGCCCTATCGACATCAAGGCCACCAAGGCCGTCGACACGCTTACCGTTCTGGTCAGTATGACCAAGCCGTACAGCAGCTTCGTGAGCCAGCTCGCGGCGTCCTGGGTTTACCTCTACATCGCCCCGGTCGGATTCAATCCGGCCCACCCGGTCGGGACCGGGCCGTTCATGTTCAAGAGCTTCACCCCCGGCCAGCGCAGCGTGTTCACCCGGAACCCGCACTACTGGAGGAGCGGGTTGCCCTACGCCGATACCCTGCAAATCCTCGACTTCACCGATACGGTATCGCTGGCCGACGCCCTGCAGACTGGCGTGATCCAAGCGGCGGGCACCCTGGACGGGCCGCAGATGGCCTCGCTGGCCAACGCCAGCGGCGTGACTGCCGTCCCGTCGAAGGGCGGCGGGATCGTCCCGTTCACCATGCGGGTGGACCAGCCGCCGTTCCACGACGTTCGCGTCCGCCAGGCGCTACGGCTGCTGGTCGACCGGGCGCAGCTTATCGACTCAGCCCTGGACGGTTACGGGACCGTGGCTTACGACGTGTTTTCCCCGTTCGATCCCGACTTCGACAAGAGCCTGGTCCGTCAGACGGATATCGCGCAAGCCAAGTCCCTGTTGAAGCAGGCTGGCCAGGAGAACCTGACGGTTACGCTCACCACCTCGCCAATCGCCACCGGCACGGTGGCGATGGCGACCGTGCTGGCGGAACAGGCCAAGGCCGCCGGCGTCAATATCAAAGTGAGCAATGTCCCGTCAGGGACGTTCTTCGGTAAGCAATACCTACAGTGGCCCTTCGCGCAGGACTACTATAATTACTTCCCGTACCTGCCGCAGGTCGCCGAGTCGATGCTGCCGACCTCGCCGTTCAATGAGACGCACACCGACAACCCTACCTATAACAGTCTCTATGACCAGGCCAACGCTGCGGCCAGCGGTTCGGCACTGCAAAAAGAAATCCTCTATGAAATGCAGACCTACGATTTCAACAACGGCGGTTATATCATTCCCGCGTTTGTTGACTCGCTCGACGCCTACAGCACGAAGATCGCTGGTTTCCGGGCCGCCAGGATCGGGCAGCCCCTGTCCAACTTCGACATGGAGCACTGGTACTTCGGCTGACAGCCAGAGCGGGCGGGCTGGCCACTCGCAGGTCCACGTTGGCCGGGTACGGGCGAGCCGGGATGGGCCCAGCCAACGTGCGCCGACCGAGTCACACGCCGATCTCCGCCCACCCGCCATCGGCGAGTTCGGTCAGGGCGCGGCCGAGCGTCTTGATGGCCACGGAGATATCTTTCGCGTCGGCGGTCTCGTACGGGGAATGACTGACGCCCGCCCGCCCGGCCCGGACGAACAACATGCCGGCCGGTATCCCGGCCGCGGCGAGGATGGCGGCATCGTGACCGGCCCACGAGGTCGCCCCGATCGATCCGGCGGCCGGTTGCCCCGCCGCCGCGGCGAGCGCCCGGCTGACCGGCGGACTCATCCGCGCCGCGGGCTCCTGCCAAGCCAGGCTGGCTTCCCACGTGCAGCCGCCCTGTCCGGCTGAGGCGTCCGCCACCTCGCGGAGGCCGCTCACCAGCCGACCCAGAGACTCGTCGGAACGGGCCCGCGCGTCCACGCCCACGGTAACGTTGTCCGCGATCACGTTCCCCGCCGGGCTGTGCACGGTCAGCTCCCCGGTGGTGGCTCGCCACCCCGCGTCGGACCGGGCCAGCGAGTGTGCTCCAAGCACGAAGCGGGCGGCGGCGACCAACGCGTCCCGCCGCTGCGCCATGGCTGTCCCGCCCGCGTGCGCCCGCTCGCCGGAGAACCGGATGGTCAAGCCCGCCATCGCGACGACCTCACCGACCACCCCGAGCGCGAGGCCGCGGTCGGCCAGTGACGTGCCCTGCTCTATGTGCAGCTCGATGAAGGCTCCGGGAAGCGGCTGCGTGCCGCTTCCCACCAGCCGGAGGCCCGGCGGCGGCAGGCCCAGCGAGGCGAGTGCCCGGCGGATGCTCGTTCCGCTGGCGTCGCATACGTCCAGCTCGCCGGGTCGCAGCCGCCCGCACAGCGCCCGGCTGCCGAAGTATCCCTGTCCGAACCGCCAGCCTTCCTCGTCGCGGAACGCGACGACCGCGATAGTCCGCGCGCGCGGCCGTAGATGCGCGGCGGTGACCGCCTCCAGTCCGCCCACCACGCCAAGGGCGCCGTCGAACCGGCCGCCGTTGGGGACGGTATCGAGGTGGGACCCGGTCCAGACCTCCGGGAGTTCCGGGGACCTCCCGCGCGCCCGGCCGACCAGGTTGCCGGCCGCATCGACGGCGACCTCGAGCCCGGCCTCCGCCATCCAGCCTGCTGCGAGGTCGTGAGCGCGCTGCTCCGCGGGGCTGAGCCCGGGCCGGTTGGCGGGGCCGCCCCCGATCGAGAACAGCGTCTCGAGTCGGTCTAGGACCCGGCCGACCGCGGTGGGGGGCTGCGGGTCACCCGGCAACGAGCAGCACCTTCCCGACATGGCGCTGCTGGTCCAGGTAGCGGTGCGCCTCGGCGGCGCGGCTCATGGGGAACGTCTTGTCCACCGGGATCTTGATCACCCCGCTCCTGATGAGGTCCACGGCGGCGCGGAGCTCGTCGGGCGGCGCTATCCGGAAGCCGACGATGCGCCAGCCGTGCTGGAACAGCTTGACCACGTCGAGAGGAACGATCTCGCCCGCGTGCGCCCCGCAGGTGACCAGGACACCATCATCGCGCAGCACCTCGAGGTGCGCGCCGAACTGGGGGCCCGCCACGGTATCGAGTACGGCGTCGAAGCGGCGGCCGCCCGCCTCCAGCAGCGCTTCGGTAACGCTGGCGGGATCGACGGTGTCGCCCGCGCGCAGAACCACCTGGTCCGCTCCCAGCGATTCGATCAGCTCGCGCTTCGCGGATGATCCGGTGGTGGCAATGACCCTCGCGCCGGCGAGCTTGGCGCACTGGACCAAGGCGCTGCCCACGCCGCCGGAGGCCGAGGGCACCAGGACGAGGTCGCCGGGGCGGACCACGGCCAGCCGGTTCACCATGTGCCACGCAGTGCTGACCGTGCACTGCCCGCCCGCGATCGGCAGCAGGTCGTCTCCTGGCCGGAGCGGGATCAGCGCCCGCTCGGGCACCCTGACGAACTCCCCGTATCCGCCCCAGCAATCGGTGCCGAATATTGTGAGGTTCGGGCAGAGGTCCGGCCGCCAGTTCTGGCATCGCGCGCATGTCTCGCAGCTGTATTGCAGCAATGCGGTCACCAGATCTCCGACGCCGACGGACGTGACCTGATCGCCCAACTCGGCCACTGTTCCGACGAACTCCGCCCCGAGGACCCACGGCAGCTTGAAGGCCCACCGCGACGTCCCCCTCCAGGAGTCAAGATCGGAGTGATTGACCGCGCAGGCCTGCACGCGCACCAGGGCGTCCCGCGGGCCGACTACCGGGGTGGGAACCTCGGCGTACTCCAGTTCGGCCTCCGGCCCGGTCGCGAAGAACGCCGCCGCCCTCACGGCCAGGTCCTGGACTCGGACGGGGTGACCGCAGGCCGCCCGGCCAGCACGGACATGACGTCGCGGTCCGGCCGCCCGTAGCCGCCCCGCTTACTTGTGCGCCCGCCGGAGGCGGCGAGCCCGTGGGCGCTGACCGCCGGATCCCAGGCGCAGAGGTATTCGGTAACGGCCCGGTCGGAGTTGGGGTCGAGCACCGGCAGCCGGAAGCTCATCGGCCCGGGCCGACCAGCGGGTAGTCGTCTCGGGCCGAAAGGAACCGGCCGAAGCCGGCGCCGACCTGTATCTCGCCGTCGCCGTACACGGTCTGCCCGCGCAGCAGGGTGCGTACGACCCGGGCGCGGATCCTGCGGCCTTCGAACGGGGACCACGGGTTCTTGGAGAACTGCTGGTTCCCCGGATCGACGACCCACTGACCGTCGAGGTCCCACAGGACCAGGTCGGCGTCGCTGCCGACGAGCAGGCTCCCCTTCCGCGGGTAAACGCCGGCGATCCTGGCCGGCCGTTCGGAGATCAGCCGGGCGAACGCGTCGAGCGTCATGCCCCGGCGGTGGAACGCCTCGTCCAGAACGACGGGCACCATCTCCTGCATAACCTGGCAGCCGTTCGGAGCCGCGAAGATGTCGTCGTTCCCCCGGGACTTCTCCTCGATGGTGTAGGCGCAATGATCGCTGACCAGGCAATCGATGCTGCCGTCGAGGACGTGGCTCCACATCTTCTCCACCAGCGCGCGGTCACGCAACGCCGGAGCACACCGGCCGAACGGGCCGAGCCGCTTCAGGTCATCGAGATCGAGCAGCAGGTGGTGCGAGCAGACCTCGACCGTGGCCTGCTGTCCCTGCGACCGGGCCAGCTTTACCAGGTCAACCGAGCCGGGGCAGGACGAGTGCACGATCTGGCACCGCGCCCCGGCATGGCCCGCCAGGAACAGGGCGCGGTGCACCGCTTCTTCCTCGACGATCGGTGGACGCGACTCGTGATGGGCCATCGCGTCCCGGCGCCCTTCCCGCTCGAGCCGGGCCTCGTTGGCTTTGAGCAGGGAGTCGTTCTCGGCGTGGACCAACACGAGCGCGCCCAGCCGGGCCGCGGTCCGCATCCCCTCGAGCAACGCCCCGTCGTCGGCCCGCGGGTACGCGGGCTCGGAGTCGGCCATGAACGCCTTGAATCCGGGTGCCCCCTCGCGCCACTGGCCTTCCATCTGGTCGAGGGAGATCGGGGTGAGCGCGCCCCACAGCCCGAAGTCGATGACCACCTTCTTGCCCGCCATCTCGCGTTTGTCGCGATACAGCTCCACCGTGGTCGTCGGCGGATAAGTGAGCGGGTGCTCGAAGACGCCGGTCACACCCCCGGCCGCCGCCGCCATGGTCCCGGTGTGAAAGTCCTCGCGCTCGGTGTGCCCCGGGTCCTCGAAATGGCCGTGCAGGTCGACCGACCCGGGCAGGATCACCAGCCCGTCGGCGTCGATGACCTCGTCGGCGCCGGCCAGCATCCCGTCGTCATCGCTGAACGCGGCGATGCGCTCCCCGGTGATGACCACATGGGCACGGAACGTCCCGTACGGTGCCGCCACGATGCCGTTGGCGATCACCCGGGTCAGCTGGCGGTCCAAGCCGATCACCCCTGTCTCCGCATGACGTCAAGCATTGTTACAGGTGCTTTGATCGATCAGCAACGTCGCGCACGATCCATGCCCATGTCCGAGGACACGCGTGGTGCGGGCGGCTTGGCGAGCCCGGTGACGTCGCGGCGGAAAAGACCGCTGTCCAGGCAAAACTTAATGCCTGCTCAGCTCAGGTTAACGCCCGCTCATCTCGGGCGGCGTAGGCATCGAGAATTTTGCTGAGCAGGAAAACAAAAGATCTATATTCCCATCTAATGAGATTTACGGATCGGGGCCGCACCCGGCGCTGCGTTAAGTGCAGCACGGAGAGATCTAATGGATCGCACCTGATGCATTTCGCCGGACGGCGACCGGACTGGACGCTAGGCCATCCCGGCTACCCTGCGGCCAGGGCGCTCACGTTGACCGGGTTGCTGATCATCCCGGAGTCGTACATCAGCCCCGCGACTCGCTGGACCTGGCCGACGTTCAGAGACGTCGGGTATGTACCCAGGGTGACCAGTGCCGCGTCTCCTGTAGTCATGCCGGTGAAATGCGACAGCACGGACTGAACCGGCCCGCGCTGGGCACAGTCGGCCTGGGCCTGTTCCAGCGCCCTCTGGAAGGCCTGCACGGCCGACGGATTCGCGCGGGCGTAGGAGGCTAGGCTGAAGTAGCCGGACATCGGGAGCCCGGACGTCACGCCACTGCTCGCGTCCACCACCTCGACGGCCCCGAGTTGCTCCTCGGCCTCCAGGATGTAGGGCTCCGTGGCCAGGATTGCCTTCACCCGACCGCTGCGGAGCGCACCGATCATGTCCTGTGACTGCGTTTGCGTCCAGTTCACGCTGCTGGGGCTCACGCCGTCGTTCTGCAGGACCTCCTCCGCCGCCAGGGTCTGGACGTTGTACGGGACGGCCGCGCTGTACGGGGCCACTTGGGCGGGCGGCGTGGCCACGTCCGCGGCCTGGCTCTGCAGTTGCAGTGGCGTGGTGATGCCCGAGGCAGGCAACGTGAGGATCGCGACCGAGTTTGCGGTCGCGTCATACGCGTCGGCGATGAGCCGCAGCGAGGCGCGGCCGACAGCCTGCTCGTAGAAGAAGTCCGTGTAGTCGCCTTCCGCGATCTGGACCTTGCCGCGGGCAAACGCCTGGACCTCGGCGTCGAGGGACGAATAGTCCTGGATGGTGACGTTCAGGCCGTCCTGCCGGAACAGTCCATCCTGGACCGCGACGCGCAGCGGGGCGTTGTCGATTCCGGGAACGATCGCCACCGTGATGGACGAGCCGCCCGACGCGCCAGAGCCCAAAGCCGTACAGCCAGAAGCCAGCACGGTCACCGCTAGCGCCAACAACGCTACCGACGAGGTACGCGATTGCTTGATATGGGCACCAGCCCAGGCCAGCCGCATGGGGTCCCCTAAAACACAGAATCGGAACATCGTTCGCGGACACAACCGTAGCGCGGCAGGATACCCCAGTGTTGCTAAGTTGGCCGACGTCGCCCGATCGAATAGCAATATTTGGTCCCCATTTGTGTATCGGCTCGCGTTAGAGTGGCCACGCCGGCTATCCGGCGAGACTACGCGCACACAATCTCCTTGCGGGAAGGAGCGACCAATGTTGGTTCCGCTCCGGTTCCCGCACGTCCTGGACTTTGCTCGGTCTCATGGTGAGGAGCCCCAGCACCGTGCTTTCCAAGGCCACGAAAACCCGCGGCATCCCCCGTACGGCGATCAAGCGGGTGTCTGGTGACGCCAGCCGGTCCGCGGTCGCCAACGGCGCCGCGGCTCCGGGCGATTCCCCGCCTGACGCGTTCGCCGCGCCGCCCGGCGGCGGCGAGCTGCCAGGCCCCGGCCACGCACGTCGCCCGGCCTCCCGCCGCGCGCTGAAGAACTGGCGGCTGCGGTCGCGGCTGTGGCTGCTGGTGATCATCCCGACCGTCACCGCCGTGGCGGCCGGCGGAGTCTTCATCGCTTCGTCGGTGGACAGCGCCCTCGTCTACGGGCGCGTGCTGACGCTAGCCAATCTGGGCGGCAAAATCACCGGCCTGGTCCAGGCGCTACAGAGCGAGCGCGAAGACACGGTCCGGTTCATCGTGTTGGGCCCAAGCGATGGCGGTCGGGGCGCCTCGCCTTCGTCGGCGACCCCGCCGGCGGCAGAACTCAGCCTGCTGAACCAGGATTACGCGGTCACCACCGGCTGGGCCAGCCAGGTGAAAGCCCTGGCCAACGGGATCAACGGTTCATATGGAGCGCTGACGCAGCAGGACGCGCAGGCGGCGATCACCGCGATCGGCAACCTGCCCGCCATTCGCGCTGCGGCGACCGGCACCCATTCCTTGCTTCCCGCGCTGAACGTGATCGACGAGTACGCCACGGCGATCGACTCCTTGCTGGCCGTCGAGAGCCAGGTCGCGGTGGGCGTCAGCGACTCGACGCTGACGGGCGAGGTCCGCGTGCTCGGACTGGTCTCCAGCATGAAAGAGGAGGCGTCGCAGCAGCAGGCCCTTCTCACCTCGGCGCTCCGGTCCGACCTGGTCAGCCTGGGACAGTTCGGGCCGGACCTGCAGTCTGCCATCACTGATGCGCAGGCCCAGCAGCAAGGCGACCTGAACGAGTTCGACACCGTGGCGACGCCCGCGCAGCGCCAGTTGTTCAACAACGCGCTGTCGACCTCGAATGTAGCCCAGGCCCAGGCGCAGGAGCAGGAGGCCATTTCGCTGGCGTCGAGCAAGTCGCCTATCGCCACCGACCCCACGGTCTCCGACGCCAGCTCCTCGCTCTCGTATGTGGTCAGCGGCATGCGCTCGGTGGAGGAGCAGTTCGCGAACTCGGTGATCTCCCGGAGCGGGTCACTGCACGACAGCGCGATCACCTCGGCGGTCATCTTCAGCCTCGGGGTCGCTCTGCTGCTCGGGATCGCGCTAACCGCCACGATCGTCGTCGGCCGGTCCATGGTGGGGCCGCTGCGCAGATTGCGGAACGGTGCGCTCCAGGTCGCGGAAGAACGACTGCCGGAAATGGTCCGCCAGATGAGCGAGACCGACGGGGAAGGCGTCTCGTTTGCGGTCGAGCCCATCGACGTGGACTCCTCCGACGAGATCGGCGAGGTCGCCCGCGCCTTCGACCAGGTGCACCGGGAGGCGGTACGGCTGGCCGCCAACGAGGCAGCGCTGCGCGGCAACGTCAACGGGATGTTCGTCAACCTGTCCCGGCGCAGCCAGTCCCTGGTGGAACGGCAGCTTCGGGTGATCACTCGTCTCGAGCGGGGCGAGGAGGACTCCGAGCGCCTGGAGATCCTGTTCCTGCTGGACCACCTGGCCACGCGTATGCGCCGCAATTCCGAGAACCTCCTGGTCCTCGCCGGCCAGGAGCTCTCCAAGCGGTGGAGTCGGCCGGTAGTCCTGATGGACGTGCTCCGCGCGGCAGCGTCGGAGATCGAGCAGTACGAACGGGTCACGCTGAACGTCCAGCCTGAGGTCTCGGTCCGCAGGGAGGCGGTCAGCGACCTGGTGCACCTGGTTGCGGAGCTGGTGGAGAACGCGACGTCGTACTCGGCGGCCGGTACTCCGGTGACGATCGGGGCCCATCTGCTGCGTACCGGCGGGGTACTGATCGACATCACCGATCAGGGCGTGGGCATGGCCGCCGAAGACCTGGCGACCGCGAACTGGCGGCTGGACAACCCGCCGACCGTAGATGTGGGGGTCTCCCGCCGGATGGGCCTGTTCGTGGTGGCCCGGCTGGCGCTCCGGCACGGGATCCGCGTACGGCTCAACTCCGTGCGCTCCGGCGGCTTGACCGCGCTGGTCTGGCTGCCTGACGAGGTGATCACCCGGGAGAAGACCGGTTCTGGTCCATTGCGTTCCGTCTCGACGGCGACGGGGAACCGGCCGGTCGCCGCCCCTCCCGCCGACAGGCTTTCGGTAGACACCGGGGAAACCGGCCCCGTTACGTCGCGGCGCGGGTTCGGCCGGTATGCAGACGTCACGCGCGACATTGCGCCGACGCCCAGACCCGCACCGCTAAGCGAGCGTTTGGAGGGGGCAGATCCGGGACCGCATCCGCTCGTGGACAACCCCGGCCAGGATGCGGAGCACTGGGCCGCGGCCAGGCCGTTGCGCAGGGTCGGAGGCCAGCTGCGCCCGACCGGGCTTGGTGCGGGCTCCGGGCCGCGGGGGGCGGGGACCGGCCAAGGCGACGGCGATCAGCGCAACGAGGCTCGCTTCGCCGCGGCGCGCGGCGTCCTGTCCGGCGCCGAGCCCGGCCAAGGGGAAAGCACGTCGCCCGGCGGCGTCCTCGTACCTCAGGAGGAGGGACTCGCACGTCACGAACGGCTGCCTATCTACGACGCCGTGGAGTCGGACTGGTTCCGCCGGGGCGGGCCGGCCGTCGGCAACCTAAGCCAGGCCAGCGGCGGCTGGTCCTCGCCGGCGGACGACGGCTTTCGCGCGGCCGAAGCGGTTCACGCACCGACCTCGGACGGCATCACGTCGGTCGGGCTGCCGAAGCGTGTACCGCGGGCCAACCTCGTCCCGGGGAGCGCTGCCGCGTCAGCGGCCAGCGGTGTGGCGGGTGAGCCGGCGAGCGAGATGTCGCCTCCTGCCGAGCCAGGAAGGTCAGCTGAGGAAAACCGAGATCGTTTCGCCGGCTTCCAGCGCGGTATCCGGCTAGGCCGCGCCGCAGCGACCGGCGGAAACCCCGCCAGCGGGAGCGGCACGAACTCATGAAACGCCATGACCCCGGCCACACTCGAAGCCAGGAGGACCGTCGGTGACTCCTCTTACGCGTTCGGCTCAGGACCTGAACTGGTTGCTTACGAACTTCGTGGAGCGGGTGCCGTCGGTCGCGCACGCGATCGCGGTTTCGTCGGACGGGCTGCCGATGGCCCGTTCAGAGGGGTTTCCGTCAGACCGGGTGGACCAGCTCGCCGCGGTGACGTCAGGGCTGACCAGCCTGACCCAGGGGGCATCACGGATATTCGAGGGTGGCTCGGTCGCCCAGACGGTGGTGGATATGCAGCGGGGGCTGATGATCGTGATGGCGATCAGCGACGGCTCGAGTATCGCGGTGCTGGCCGCGGTGGATTGTGATATGGGCCTGGTGGCGTACGAGATGACGCTGCTGGTCGAGCGGGTTGGCAGAGCGCTGACGCCGGGGGTGCGCAGCGCTCAGACGCCCGGGTGACCCCTGGAGGATGATCGACTGTGACAGGAGGCGCCGGTGTCGGTCCCGAGCCATGGTGACCGGGTGCCCGCTGGCGACAGCCGCCATCCGCCACTGGATGACGATGAGCTGCCCAGGGACGACGAGGATTTTCTGGTTCGGCCGTATGCGGTGACGCGCGGGCGGACCAAGGCGCGGTATCACCTAGAGGTCGAGGCGATGGTCGCGGCCACGCCTTACGAGCCACGCAATCTGCCGCAGCTCACTCCCGAGTACCGAGCGATTCTTGAGTTCTGCGGGGATTGGCGGTCGGTGGCCGAGATCTCCGCGGTCCTGCAGCTGCCGCTGGGGGTAGCGCGGATCTTGATCGCTGACATGGCGGCGGAAGGCCTGGTGCGGATCCACCAGCTCAACCATGATCAGGGCGGCCCGGACGTCAAGCTACTGGAAAGGGTGCTCAGTGGACTTCGGAAGCTCTAAGGGGGTCTCCGGCGCAGCGGCCGATTCCTCCGTGTCCTCCGTGAAGATTGTCGTGGCGGGCGGTTTCGGTGTGGGTAAGACCACGTTCGTCGGGTCGGTGTCCGAGATCACTCCGCTGACCACCGAGGCCGTGATGACCTCCGCATCGGAAGATCTGGACGACCCGTCACAGACGCCCGGCAAGACCACGACGACCGTGGCCATGGACTTCGGCCGGGTGACCCTTGACGCTGGCCTGATCCTGTACTTGTTCGGCACGCCGGGGCAGCGCCGGTTCTGGTTCATGTGGGACGACTTGATGCACGGGGCGATCGGGGCGGTGGTCCTGGTGGACACCCGCCGGCTGGCCGACTCGTTTCCGGCGGTGGACTATTTCGAGTCCGCGGGGCTGCCGTTCATCGTCGCGGTGAACGGGTTCAACGGCGAATTCCCGTACGAACTCGCCGACGTGCGGGAGGCGCTGTCGATCAGCTCGCATGCGCCGATGATCCGGTGTGACGCCCGGCAGCGCCCGTCCACTAAGCATGTGCTGATGACGCTGGTCGAGCATGCTCTAGTTCGGAAGCTCAGGCCCTTGAGCGTTCCTTGACCGCTCGTTGACGGCCAAGTAATTCGGCTATACCCGGCTGCAGCTCACACCAAGGAGCCAGGAAACACATGAGAGCATGCACAGGAATCAGCGGGCGCGGACTATCGGCGGCGGACAGATGAGCCAGCCCGAGCGTCCTGCTGCCGATCTCAACTGGCTGGTCACCAGCTTCGCGGAGCGGGTTCCCGATGTGGCCCATGCCGTGGTGGTGTCCGCTGACGGGCTCACGCTGGCGGTCAGCGAGGGATTCCCGCGGGAGCGGGCGGATCAACTCGCCGCGGTAACGTCGGGGCTGACCAGTTTGGCCCAGGGCGCGGCGCGATTGTTCGAGGCGGGCTTGGTCGTGCAGACCGTCGTCGAGATGCAGGCAGGCGTGCTGGTGGTCATGGCGATCAGCAACGGGGCGAGCCTGGCCGTGCTGGCCTCGCCGGCCTGCGACCTCGGGCTGGTGGCCTACGAAATGACCCTGCTGGTCGAGCGCGCGGGACGGGTGCTGACCCCTGCCGCCCGCACGGTCAACCACGCCGCGCCCGCCTGGAACGGGCACGGGTAAGCGGCGCCGCCGCTCACCCTGGTTCAGCGGGAGGCGAGAAGGTCGCGGTCCAGAACTGCGCGACGTCGATCCGGCGCATGAAGCGCACGCCTTCCTGCCGCAGCGCGTACTCGATGAAGTCCCTGAGCGCGGACGCTCGGCCCGGCTGCCCGCTCCAGCGGGAATGGACGCCGACCGACATCAGCCGCGCACCGCAGCCCTGCTGTACCTCCTCCAGCATGTAGTCGAGGCTGAGCCTGAGGCCGTCGAAGAAGTTCCGGGGCGAGGCGTACGTCGGGGCAATCAGGTACCGGACGTCGTTGTGCACCTTGCTGTAGGGGACCACCAGGAACGGGCGGCCGAGGACATCCGCGTAGTAAGGAAGCTCGTCATTACTGGCATCGGAGTCATACCAGAAGCCGCCGTTCTCGACCAGCAGCTCTCGAGTGTGCACGGTGGGGAAGGACCTCACCATCCAGCCGCGCACCCGTTGCCCTGTCGTCCGCTGCAGCGAATCGGCCGCCTTGCTTATCTCTTCGCGCTCCTGGTCCCGGCTCATGGCCACCGCGGTCGGGCCGGACCAGTGATAACCGTGGGCGAGCACATCATGGTCCCGGGTCCGCAGCCACTCACCCAGCGGCGGGTTCTTTTCCACGGCGAGCGCGCACGCGGCGAACGTGACGGGGATCTGGTAACGGTCGATCAGGCGGCAGAGCCGCCATATCCCCACCCGGCTCCCGTACTCCATGTGCGTTTCGTTCCCGAGGTCCCGGATGTCCGGTCCGTACTGGAACGGGTACTCACCCCAGGTGTCGTTGACGCCGTCCTCGTTGAGCGAATACTCACCGCCTTCCTCGTAGTTGACCACCAGGTTGATCGCCAGCCGGGCGCCACCGGGCCAGTCGAAGTCGGGCGGCTGCGGGCCGTAGCCCACGAAGTCGCGTTCGGGGCCGCGATGAGCCGGTCGCCGGGGGTCATTCATGGCTCAGTATGGCATCCGCCGCTCAGGTATGTACCGCCCGCGCGCGCTGCCACATAACGGCCGTCCCGGACCAGCGTCCTGCCCCCGAGCAGGACGTCCCGTATCCGCCCGGACAGGCGTTCGCCCAGGTAGACACAGTCGCCCGTGTCATCGTCGAAGGTGTCCGCCGCGATGGTCGTCTCGGCCTGCGGATCCCAGATCAGCAGGTCGGCGTCGGAGCCGGGGGCCAGGACCCCCTTACGCGGGTAGTGACCGAACGCCCGGGCCGGATTCGCGGAGACGACCTCGGTCAGGCGCTCGATCGGCACGCCCCGGGCCAGGCCACGCGACAACAGCAGCGGAAGCCGGGCCCCGATACCCGCGATCCCGTAGGAGTAGCCCTGCCCGTCCGGGGCGAACTCGCCGATGGTTCTCGAGCGTTCCTGGCAGTGGTCAGAGCCGACCGTGTCGATGGTCCCGTCCGCCAACCCCTGCCACAGCGCTTCGGGATGACCGGGCGGCCGCAGCGGCGGCGCGACCAGATAGCGCTCGGCATCGGCGCGCTTATAGCAGCGGTCGTTCAGGATCATATGGTGAAGGCAGACTTCGGCGGATAGGGCCGGAGATCCGCGACGACGCGCAAGGCGGACCTGATCATTCGCCTGCGAGCAGGACAGGTGGGTCAGGTAGCACGTGGCCCCGGTGATTCCCGCCGTCCCCAGCACCAGGGCCACCGACACCACCTCGGCCTCCGGTGGACGGGTTTCCGCGAAGATCCTCACCCCGGTGCGTCCGGCGGCTATCGCCCCGGCGACCAGCCCCTCGATGATCTGGCCGTCTTCGCAGTGGACCTGGACCACGTGCCCCTGCCTGGCGGCGACCGTCATCAGCTCGAACAGCCCGCGGGTCGACCACATGATGCCCAGCTCGGGGTAGGCCAGGAAGATCTTGATCCCGGACACACCGGCGTCCCTGAGGGCTCGCAGGTCGGCCGCGTCGACGTGATCGGGCTGCAGCAGCATGGCGTGCAGCCCGACGTCCACCGCGGGAGGTGCGGCGGAAAGCTGGTCGCGCCGGCGCAGCAGGCACGCAACGGATCCCTCACCCGGCTCGGGATTGGTAAACGACAGCACAGTGGTCGTGCCGCCGACGGCGGCCGCCCGGGTCGCGGCGGCCACATCCGTCATGATGTGGCAGTGCGGGTCCACTCCCCCTGGCAGCACCAAGCAGCCCGTGGCATCGAGCCGGCCACCCCGCACGGGCGCGGCCCCAGGTTCGGTCAGGGCGACGATCTTGCCGTGCCGGATCACCACGTCGGCGGGCAGCGCGCCCGCCGGCGTCACGGCGGTGCCGCCAGTGACCGTCCGGGTGTCCGTCTGGTCGTCGGCGGACCGGGACCGCGGCGTCATGGACCCGGGATGACCGGATCGAGCCGACGGGCCTGCCCACCCCGGACCACCAGCCGGGGAATCATGAGGGTCGACACGACCTCGGTCGCGCCCGCCCCGTCGGGAAGCGCCCACTCACCGGTACGGAGCTCGAATCCGGTCAGGTCGGCCTCGCAGCCGGGGGCCGAGAGAGCCGATCTCGCCGGCGCGGCGGATGGCCGTGGCCGGCGCGGCGGTCGTTGACCTGATCACCCTGGCTAGGCTCATCCCGCAATGCAGCAGCTTGGATAGGGTGGTGGCCTGGTCGTACACGGGTCCGGCGGCGTTGTGCGCGTGCAGGTCGCTCGACACGGTGTCGGGCGGGAAGCCTTGCGCGAGGGCGGCCCGGGCCACCCGGTAGGCGAAACTGCCCGCGCCGTGGCCGACGTCGAAGACGATCCCGCGGGCCCGGCCCCGCGCCACCTCCGGGTACAGCCGGCCGTCCGAGTCGAGGATGTCGCCCTCGTTGGCGTGGAAGCAGTGCGTGACGATGTCGCCCTCGCCCAGCCGCGCGAGCAGCCAGCCGATGGGCCTGCGCATATCGATGATGTGCACCATCAACGGCAGGCCGAGCTGCTCAGAGGCCTGGCGGGCCAGGCGCAGCGCCGGTTCCGGATCGTCACCCACCATCTGGTGCCCGAGCCGCACCTTCACCCCGACGATGACGCCGGGATGCTCGCGGGCCCGCCCGATGGCCTGCTCGGGTGAGGCCCAGCGCAGGTCTTCGAGCTCGCCCACCAGGGGGGTGATCATGCCCTGCACCGCGACGTGGAGAAACGCCAGGATCCGCGTCTGGGCGTGGTCGATGACGTAGCGCCGGAACCCGGGAAACGTCTGGGCGCCTGCCGAGCCGGCGTCGACCGCGGTGGTGACCCCGCGATGCAGGCAGTTAGCATCCGGGTCTATGCCGTAGTGCGAGACGCCGTGGTACAGGTGGGTGTGCAGGTCGACCAGGCCCGGCACCAGCACCAGTCCGCTGGCGTCGATCGTCTCGGCCGCCCGACCCACCGCACCGAGCGCGGTGATCTTGCTGCCGGTGATGGTCACGCTAAGGCGGTCGTCAATGCCCCGCTCGGGATCGACGACCCGGGCTCCGGCGATGGCCAGGTCGGTCACGGCAGCAGTCCGGCCGGGATACGGGACAGCGACGCGGCGAAGGCCGCCACGGTCCGATCGACGTCCTGCTCGGTATGGGTCGCGCTGAGGAAACCGGATCCGTGGAAGAGGTGCACGCCCTCCAGCAGCATGGCGCTGTGCAGCTCGGCGGACAGTTCCGGGCTCATCCCGCCGGCCTTAAGCGCCTGCAAGCTGGCCCGTTCTGGCTCCTCGGGCGGGCCGATGAACAAGTGGAAGGTCGAGCTCTCTCCGTAGGCCTTCCCGGGTACGCCCGCTTCGGCGAGGACCGACGTCAGCCCGCCGCGGAGAGCGGCGGCCAGCCCGGCCGCGTGCCCCTGGGGCTCGCCTGAGCGGCAGCGGCGCAGCGCGGCGATCCCGGCCGCGGCCGAGAGCGGATGGGCGTTATGAGTGCCGGGATGGGCCACCCGGCGCGGGTCATCGAGGGCCAGTGCGAGATGCTCCATGAGGTCCGCCCGGCCCGCCACGGCACCACCCGGCATCCCGCCGGCCAGGATCTTCCCGAGGACGGTAAGGTCGGGCGTCACTCCGGCCACGGCCTGCACGCCGCCGGGCGACCAGCGGAAACCGGAGACCACCTCGTCGAAGACCAGGCTGCGCGCCGCACGTCGTGGGTAACGCCACCAGGGAGTACCCGACTGGCCCGCTGCGACAGGAACTTCGACCGAGGGTTCGCGGCAGCCCAGGCCTGGGTGGGCCCTATCAGCGCAGCGCCGCAGTTCTCCTCCGCCCAGGTTGCCATGACACCATCCTTCCTCGGATGCGGTCATTGCCGCCAGTTCGCGCCAATCTGATCAGAAGGCCCACCAAGCCCGACCCGGATGATGCTCACGGGCCGCCCGGACTGGCCCGGCGCGGCAGCCGGTCGGCCAGGACGCTGATGTGCTCAGGACCGATGCCGCAGCATCCGCCGATGAGCTGAGCACCGCGATCCGCCCAGGCGATGGCCTCCTGGAGGTACTCGTCGGGCGTCAGCCCGTTGAAGACCCATTCCGGTGCCGCCCAGTCGCCGGATTCGGCATAGACCCCGATCGGCCCGGCGAATCCGGCTCTGATGATATCGATTGCATCCAGGGCGACTCCGGGCTTGGCGTGCATGATGGTGACGGCGGCCAGCGCCGGATTGGCCAGCATGCTGACGAGCTCGGCAAAACTGTCTCCCTCCCCCATTATGGGATCGGCGCCGAGGGTGCCGTCCTCCAGCCGAGCCGGGGAGAAGCCGAGCCAGACCGGCAGCCCCGTTTCGGCCGCCGCCTGAAGCGCGGCGCGGCCGTAGCTGGGGGCCTCCATCTGCTCCAGGGCGATCAGATCGACGCCCGCCTCCGCCAGCAGCCCGGCCTGCTCCCGGAAGTCGGCCAGGCTCGGGAAGCGGTACTCTGCCGGGCCCACCTCGTTCCGGCCATGCATGGCGACCGGGTTGAACGTTGACATGGAGCCGGCTACCGCGACCGGTCGCCCGTCGGCCGCTGCGTCGCGGGCTCGCAGCGCCGCGGCGACGGCATTGCGGTTGGCCTCGGCCACACGGGTGCCCAGGCCCGCGGGCTCCAGCGCGGCCCGGCTGGCCGCGTACGTGTTCGCGATGATGACCTCGGCGCCGGCCCGGATATAGGCCTCATGCACACGCTGCACCACCTCGGGCTGCTCCAGGTTCGCGCGCCCGCTCCATGCCTCGTCGTCCATCGGTACGCCTTCAGCCTGCAGCTGGGTCCCGGTCCCGCCGTCGATGATCACCACGTCACCGTCGGCCAGCCGCCGGGCGATTTCCTCGGCCGCGCTCATTCCCCGGACTCCTTCCCCGCGGCCGGCCAGATCGGGCCGCGCCAGCATCGTAGCAAGGACCATCCGCGCATACGGGTCCGCTTTGCGGGCAAGTGCGCGGCGTGCCGCCGCGTCCCTCTGGTGCGTGAGCCGCCTTACTACGCTGGGGTTGTGAACAAGGCGCATCTGGAGTTCTGCGCCAGCGCGGAGTGGGGCCGCCTGGTGGACGATGAGCTGCTGCCCTGGGTCCTGGACGGCCACGAGCTAGGCGAGGACCTACTGGAGGTCGGTCCCGGCCCCGGGCTGACCACAGACGTCCTGCGGCGGAAAACGACCCGTGTCACCGCGGTCGAGCTGGATCTGGACCTGGCCGCGAAGCTGGCCGCGCGGCTGACAGGCAGCAACGTCACGGTGATCGCCGGGGACGTGACCCGGCTGCCATTCCCCGCGGGCCGGTTCTCGAGCGCGGCGTGCCTCACGATGCTGCATCACATCCCGTCCCCCGGGCTGCAGGACGCCGCCCTGGCCGAGCTGGCCCGGGTCCTGGCGCCCGGCGGGGTGCTGCTGGGCTCGGACGGGCTGGACACGCCCGCCCGCCGCGAGATACACGTCGGCGACGTGTTCGTCCCGGTCGACCCGGGCACGCTGGCGGCCCGGCTGCATGCCGCGGGCTTCGCGCGCGCCGAGGTGGACCTGGCGGGCGACCGGCTCAGGTTCGCCGCCACCAAAGGCGCGTTATGCCGCATGCCCTGACGGAGCTAAACTCACCGAGGTCACGCGGACGGCGGGTCAAGCCCGGCGGTGAATATGGGACGAATTCCTGCCGCCGCCGTCCCGTCTGTAGCCTGGGCCAAGGCCGGTAAGGCGCGGCCGGGGGAGGAGGCCCGCGATGGGTGAAGACGGTCCGCCACCCGGCCGGCCCCGGATCGCGGGCATCGACGTCAGCAGGCCGAACGTGGCCCGGGTCTACGATGCCTTCCTGGGCGGGAAGGATAACTTCGCCGCGGACCGGGAATTCGTGGCCAGGGCCATGCAGCTCGCGCCCAAGGCGCCGCTGGCGGCCCAGGCCAACCGGGCCTTCCTGCGCCGGGCGGTGCGGTACCTGGTGGGCGAGGCCGGGATCAACCAGCTGCTGGACATCGGGTCAGGCCTGCCGACCCAGGGCAACGTGAGCGAGGTCGCGCACGAGATCGACCCGGCGGTCCGCGTCGTCCACGTCGACAACGATCCGGTGGTCTACACACACAGCAAGGCGCTGCTCGCCGACACCCGGACCACGGACATCGTCAGCGGCGATATCCGCAGGCCGGCCGAGATCCTGGCCGATCCGGCCGTCCGGGCGCTGATCGACTTCGGCCGTCCGGTCGGCCTGCTGCTGATCGTGATCCTGCATCACATCGAGGATTACGAGGATCCGGCGGGGATCGCGGCACAGCTGCGCGACCCGATGCCGGCGGGTAGCTAACTGGCTCTTTCGAGCTTCCGCATGCCCGGCCCGGAGCTGCCCGAGCTCCGCGCCGCGACCATCGAGGGGGAGAAGCTGCTTACCGGGAAGCTCGGCAGCGGGCGCTGGCGTGAGGACGAGGAGATCATGGCCTGGTTCGGCGACTGGGACCTGCTCGAACCCGGATGGGTGTCGCTGGCCGAATGGCGCCCCGCCGTGCGCGGCCGCATCCGGCCGGACGAGGTGTACCACAGCTTCTACGGCGGCGTCGCCCGCAAGAAGTGAACGCGGGCCGTTCATATCGCCCATAGGGCCTGGGTGGGTGACGTGCGGGCCGCGCGCAGGGCAGGCAGCAGCCCGGCGATGGCGCCGATGGCCAGGGCCGCGCCGATGCCGCCGGTCCAGGCCACCGCGGGAATGACGACGGCCCAGCCTTTGGCCGAGGCGTAGATCGCGGTGGCCAGCGCCCCGGCGGCCACGCCGGCCGCGCCGCCCGCCACCGCGAGCAGCACGGCTTCCGCCAGGAACTGCAGGCGGATGTGACCTCTGGTGGCCCCCAGGGCCCGGCGCAAGCCGATCTCGGACCGGCGCTCGAGCACGGAGATGACCATGATGTTGGCCACGCCGATGGCGCCGACCAGCAGCGCCACCGCGCCCAGCCCGAGGAACAGGCCGTTCAGCGCGCTCTGGGCATCGGCCCGCGCGACCAGCGCCTGGGACGGCTGGCTCACGTCGACCTGGCTGGGAGACTCGGGGTCCGCGGCGGCCGCCAGCAGCGCCTGCACCGCGTCGACCTGGCTGGTCGCCGCGCGGACGTAAATCGTCGAGGGGTGCCCGTCGGCGCCCAGGTAGCTTTCCGCGGCCGGGCAGCCGACCAAGACCGAGGTGTCGATGTCCGGGGCGAGCACCGCCGGGCGCAGGATGCCCGCCACGTAGAACCACTGCTGGCCGAGCCAGATGCGCTCCCCGGCGAAGACCCGGTCGATGCCCAGCCGTTGGGCGGCGAGCGCGCCGAGCACCGCGACCGGTTCGCGCGCGGTCGCCTCGGACAGGAAGCGGCACTGCGCGAGCGTGTCGCCGGCGGCCTGCAGCAGGCCCAGACTGGCAGCCTGCACGGTCAGGGCGTTGGTGTCAATCGCGGGGATGAGCGGGCTGCGATAGACGGTCACGTCGGGTATGTCGGCGGTGTCCTGGACCGCCGTGACGCCGGCGATCCGCCCGATCATGGCCGGGGCCTGCTCGGGTAGCTCCGCCGGCTGGCCGAACAGGGTCTGGCCGTTACTGACCGTGAGCATGTTGGTGCCCAGCTGGTCGATCTCGGCCAGCAGCCCCGCCTGCGAGGAGGCGGACAAGCCGAGCACGGCCACGATGGCGGCGACCCCGATCGCGATGCCCAGGGCGGACAGCGCGGCCCGCAGCTTGCGGGTGCGCAGTCCGACGCTGGACAGCCGCAGCAGGTCGGCCGGAGAGACGGGGCGCCGAACGCTGGTCATGGTCATGGCTGCTCCGCGAGCCGGACGATGCTGGTGTCGGCGACGATGCGCCCGTCGAGCATCTCGATGCGGCGCGGTATGCGACAGGCGATGCCCCGGTCGTGGGTAATCAGCACGATCGTGGCGCCGCGCTGGTTGAGCGCATGGAGCAGCGCCAGGATCGACTGCCCGGTCGCCTGGTCGAGTTTGCCGGTGGGCTCGTCGGCCAGGATGATGGCCGGCTCGCCGGCCAGGGCCCGGGCGATGGCCACCCGCTGCCGCTGTCCGCCGGACAGCTGGGTTGGCCGGGCGTCGCCCCGGGCCGCCAGGCCGACGACCGCGAGGGCGTCCATGGCCCGCCGCCGCCGTTCGGCGTGCGGGATCCCGGCGTACAGCAGCCCGTCGGCCACGTTGTCCAGGACGCTCTGGTGCTCGGCCAAGAAGAACTGCTGGAAGACGAACCCGATCCGGGTGGCCCGCAGGAAGGCAACCTCGCGGTCGCCGAGCGCGGTCAACTCCGTCCCGGTCAGCCGGACGGTCCCCGTGGTGGGCTCGTCCAGCGTGCCCATGAGGTGCAGCAGCGTGGTCTTACCCGAACCCGACGGGCCGACGATGGCCGCGAACTCACCCACGCCGACGCTGAAGCTCACGCCGCGCAGCGCCGCCACCGGCGGCTGGCCGGGGTAGATCCTCGTCACCGAGTCGAGTTGCAGCACCGGGCCCATGCCGTTGGCGGTCATATCTGCGGGACCACCACCTGCTGGCCCGCGGCCAGGCCCGGGCCGCTGACCTGCACCAGGCCGGCCGCGTCGTCGAACAGCCCCAGCGAGACAGGAACCAGGTGGCGGGCCCCGGCCGGGCCCGCGACCTCGACGGCGTACCCGCTGGGCTCGGCGAGCAGCGCGTCGACCGGTACGGCGAGCACGTCGTGCACCGTGGCCGTGGTGATGCTGACCTGGACCGGAGCCTGGTCGGGCGCGCCAGCGGCGGCCGGATCGCTCAGCCGGATGTCGACGCTGACCGTGGCCGCGGAACTGCCCGAGCCGCTTGAGCTGCCGGAATTGTTCGGTCCGGCCGACCCGGAGCCGCCGCCCGAGGACGCGCCTGTGCTGGCCGCCACGGTTCCGACCGAGGTCACCACGCCCAGTATGGTCTGGTTGCCGGGCAGGGTGATGCTCACCGCGGCCCCGGCCGTCACGTCGGGCAGCTGGGTCGCGTCGACCTGAGCGGTGGCCTGCCTGGTGGTCGACGTCGCCTGCAACACCGCCGCGCCCGGCTGGGCCGGGCCGCCGAGCGTCGCGGAGACGCTGCTGATCCGCGCGGCCGTGGGCAGGAACGCCACCTGGCCCAGCGGCAGGCTGCCGGTCTGCGCCCGGCCGGTCCGGGCCTGGAGTTTGTCCAGCGCGGCCGCGGTGGCCGCGCCGAAGTAGCCGGAATCGGGGTCGAGTTCGGCGCGCGTGGCCTCGCCGAGCGCGACGAGGTCGGCGTTGAGCTGCCGCACGTCGGTTCCGGTCATGCCCTCAGACAGGCCGCGATAAGCGGGTACCGCACCGTACAGTTCGGAGAACCGCCGGTCATCCAGACCGTGCCTCGGGGCGGCTACCGGATCTGACGTGGGTACCTGGCCGGCCGGCTCGCCCCGCGCCGGCGAACCCTCCGTTTCCACCTCACCGCCCTGTACTGCGTGCTGTTTCTGGTCACCGGGGCCGGCCTGCTCGCCATCACCTGCGTCCTGGTCGACCGGACCGGTACCACGCTCATCCGCAAGGACCACGACGGCACCGTGGTCGCGGTCAACGGCCCGGCGTCCGGTCAGCACGCCGCCCACCTGAGCGGTGGTTCGGCCGCGTTGCTGCAGCTGGCCCGCCAGCTCAGCGCCCAGGCCGCGGCGCAGCACGCGCATGATCTCCATCAGCTGCTCACGCAGTCCGGCCTCGCCCTGGCCGCCATGACCGCGCTGGCCCTCGCGCTCGCCTGGCTCACCACCGGCCGCGCGCTGCACCCGCTGCGGGCCATGAAAGCCGCCACCCAGCGGATCACCGAGCACAACCTCGACGAGCGGCTGGACCTTTCCGGACCGGGCGACGAGGTCAAGGACCTGGCCGACACCATCGATGGCTTGCTCGCCCGCCTCGAGACGGCCTTCGAGGCGCAGCGCCGGTTCGTGGCCAGTGCCTCCCATGAGCTCCGGACGCCACTCACCCTCAACCGGGCCCTGCTCGAGGTGGCACTGGCCGACCCGGACGCGGGCGCCGCCGATCTGCGCGCCACCTGCGAGGAACTGCTGGCCCTCGGCGAGCACACCGAACGGCTCGTCGAGGCCCTGCTCACCCTGGCCACCAGTGAGCGCGGTCTGGACCGGCGGGACCCCTTCGACCTGTCCACGGCCGCCCGGCGCGCCCTGGCCCCGCACCACGCCGAGGCCGAACGCCGCGGCCTGAGCCTGACGACCCGCTTGGGCCACGCCGCCGTACCCGGCGACCCTGACCTGGCCGAGCGGATGGCCGCCAACCTGATCGACAACGCGATCCGCTACAACCAGCCGGGCGGGCGGGTGGAGGTCCGCACCGAAACCAGCTACGACCATGCCGTGCTGACCGTCGCCAACACCGGCCCGCCGGTGCCCGCCGACCAGGTCGGCCAGCTCTTCCAGCCGTTCCAGCGGCTCACCGCCGACCGCACCAGCCATCCCGACGGCCACGGGCTCGGCCTGTCGATCGTCCGCGCCATCGCCACCGCGCACGACGCCCGCCTTCAGGTCCGCCTCGGCCCGGCCGGCGGACTCACCGTCACGGCCCACTTCCCGCCCTCGGCCAGCCCGCCAGACCCATACCCCGCCACCGCGGATCACCCGAAAGCCTCACCCGTCCCGCCAGCCCCAGAGTTCGCTCGAGATTTCGTCACCGACGCACCTCCTGACCACTGGTTGGGCCTCCGTACCCAGAAGAGCGGTCTTGGCTAAATCCCCCAACGGTCTGGGAAATTCAACGCACCGTCTGGCGATCGAGGCCACATACCGACTCTGAAGGCTGGCGGACGCCACCTGGGCGTTCTGTCCTTGTCGCGGAGGTTCAGACCGTAGCGTCCCTAGGGCACGAATCTAGCGAGCCCAAGGCAATGAGGCGTGCCCTAAGCCTCGTCCCCCAAGGAGTGCCGATGTCTGTGTCAGGCTGGTTCTTTGTAGGGGCGGTGGTGGTGTTCTGCCTGTTCGCCATCGTGCTCGCTAGCCGACCTAGAAAAAGCGCCGCCGAGCGCGCCCGCATGGCGCAGCAACGGGCTAACGTCCTCCAGCTACAAGCAAACGTCAATCAGTTGCGAGCAAACACCGCTCAGTCGCCGGCCAGTCGGGCAAGGCGGCGAGCCGACGAATCCCTGCGGCAAGCCGACGCATCTCTACGTCGGGCCAACAGAGCCCTGCAGCGAGCCAACCGCAGCCGCCAACCAGCCCCAACCGCCCAGCCGCGCGCGTAGACTGTGGCTCGCCGCCCGGGTGCGCACCACAGCAAGTAGCCAAACGAGACAACGCCGCTCCATTCCTGCACGTCGGGAAGCCATGTTTCCGGCGGCGGGAAGTTGTCTAGATGGCTAGAGTCCCATCGCATCGTCCGGGCTGAGGTTCACAGCACGGCGGGTGGCGGTGGTGACCAGCTCCAGGTTGGCGGGTCGGCCCGTGGCCTGCTAGGAGGCAGGGCCGAGCCGACGGTCGATCTCTGCGCTGAGTGTTGTGAAGGCGTCACGGCCGAAGCCGTCTGGGGTGAATCTGAGCACGTGGGGAAGCGGTTTCCCCTCTGAGTTGAATTCCTCGACTGTCCCGTCAGGGCGGCGGCGGTCATCAGGAGTCACGGTGACGAGGCCAAGCCGGCTCAGCATCTTGTGGGCCTCGTATCCGTCATGCTTCATGCCGAAGCGGTGCAGGCGGTCCGCCGCGGTGATCATGAACGGCTGGCCGCCCGTGGCTTGGTCGAAGGCCGCCATCATCAGAATGAACGCGAGTTCGCTGTCTTCCAGGATGTGCACCCAGCCGTTGGTGAACAGGGTGACCGGGACGGGGAATGCCTGCTCTGGCGGCACGACCGGGACGGTGTAAGGCATTGCGGAGCCGTGCGGGCGGCGGCCTAGTTCGTGCATCAGGAGGAAGCCCTCGTACTTCTTGGCGCCGGGCTTGCCCGTGCCAGTGAGCTCGACGAGTTCTTCCTTGGCGAGTCGGCCGATCGCACTCGTCACCTGCTTGGTTTTCTTGGCGGACACGCTCATGTGGTGCTTGCGCTCCCCATAGGGCTCGGCGTCGGAGGCGAGCAGGTCGATCCACGAGATCTTGCCGCCGGGACGCGTGGCCAGGGGACGCGTGTTGCCAGGGCGCTGGCCGGGACGAACCCGGGTCTGTGCCTCCAACAGCGCCGTCAGGTAAACGCGGAGCGCCGCGCCGCGGGGAGTTATGAGCCGGGCAGCCGGGGGCCGGTCCTCCTTGACGGGGAACTTGCGGTCGGACGGGTCCCCGATCAGCTGGACACCTGACAGCGCCATGTCCACGAACTCATTCCGCACCCAGACCGCCCGGATACCCCCACCGGCGATAGCTCCCATGCTCCAGTTGGCTTTCCCGACCGACTCGGCCATGGCGCGGAGGCGGTTCCGGCGCGTGCGGAGCTTAGTGAGTTCCGTCCTTTTCCGAGGGCCGGAGGCATCCCCGCGGTATCGCTGTTGCCGTCGCCGCTGCGACGGCGGTCGCCGTGGCGCTACACGAGCTGCTCGCGTAAGGGACCAGCGGGCCGGGACAACGGCAGTGTCCCGGCCCGCTGATGGTGGACGCGCTCACGGTCGCCGGCCGTGCGGTCACTGCCCGTCCAGAGCCATCAGGGTGCAGCATTCATGCTGTTCGGTCAGGTTTGCGGGGGTGGCGCGAGGGGGTTCTGGGGCTGTAGTGACTGCTGGGTTGGTGCGGCGGAGGCGTGCGGGCGGCGTTGCGGCGCTGGTCGGGTTAGTAAGGGGAGGTTGCGGTCCGGGCCGGGCAGCCAGAGCGTGACGTGGGTCGGCTCGAAGGCGGCATCCACCGCGCGGACCAGGTCCGCGGTCACGTGGCTGGGGTCCGCGGTGGCCCGCAGCCGGCCGGCGAACGCGGTCACCACCTCCTCGGCGTTGTACCGGGCCCGGTTGAACCGGCAGTCCACGGCGTGCTGTACCCGGCGCCGCAGCGGGTTGAACAGCGCCGCGGCGGCCAGCGTGGCGGCTGCGACGGCTACCGGCGTCTTGGCCGGGAGGACCTCGGTGGCCAGCAAGACCAGGCCGGCGAATACCCCGGCCAGGATCACGGTGATGACCAGGTAAGCCATGACCCGGCTGACGATCCGGTCGATGGCGTAGAGCCGGTACTTCAGCACCGCGACCGCCATGCAGACCGGCAGGGCCGCGACCCCGAACGGACCGACCAGGCCGCTGGCCCCGCTGTCCGGCAGCAGGATGGTGACCACCGTGACCGCCGCGCCGCTGGACAGCCACTTGAGCTGCTGCCGGCGCTCGCCGGCCGCGCGGCGGTAGGCGCGGACCTGCACCACCAGCCAGACCAGCCAGCTGGCCAGGACGGCCAGGAGCAGGACCTTGATCAAGAGCCCGGCCACGCGGGGCAGCGGGCTGAGCAAGTTGCCGTCCGCGTCGACGAGGATCGGGTTCCGGGCCACCGCGAGGTCCAGGCCCGCCGACACGGCCAGCCCTAGCAGCACCGTCACTACGAGCATGACCAGCACCAGCCGGCGCCGGCGGCCGGACGGCAGCCGCCCGTCCGGGAACACCCACAGCATGATGGTGATCAGGGCCAGCAGTACGGGCCATGCGCCGGCCCCCGCCACCGCGACGCCGCCCAGCGGCGCGGACCCGGGCCGCAACCGGTAGGCGTACAGCAGGTACTGGTTGTACGGGGCGGCGAGCAAGGCGAAGATCGCGAGCACGATCCACCCGATGGGGTTGCGCGGCCGTCGCGCGGCCAGGAACGCGCCCACCGCCGCGGCCGGGATCATGGCGGCCGCGGTGACCAGCCAGTCCGCGGCGGGCCCGCCCGCGGGGGTCTGGCCGCTCAGCGTGTCCAGCGGAACCCGGGACAGGCCGATCGCTAGCGTAAGCAGCCCGGCCGCCGCCGCCAGCAGCGGCGCCGCCTGCCACCTCCGCGGGAACGCCCCCAGCACGCCGCCACCCCTCCGCCGGTCTGGACCATCTGAGGCCAACCTAGACCGCAAGCGTTCCGGGACCGTTACGGCAAAACGGTAACGCACCGCTCAGCGGGACGCGGCGCGGCGCGCGCGGTCGGTTACTTCGCCGATGACGGCGGCCAGGGCGCCGACTTCGGGCTGGGTGGAGGTGTGGCCGAGGGAGAAGCGGAGGGAGCCGCGGGCGCGGGAGTCGTCGGCGCCCATGGCCAGGAGGACGTGGCTGGGCTCGGCGACGCCGGCGGTGCAGGCGGAGCCGGGTGGAGCAGGCGATGCCGTTCGCGTCGAGCAGCATGAGCAGGGCGTCACCTTCGCAGCCGGGGAGGGAGAAGTGGGCGTTGCCGGGGAGCCGGCCCGGGCCGGACGGGGGGCCGTTGAGGACCGCGTCGGGGACGGCGGCGAGGACCTGGCGGACCAGGTCGTCGCGGAGGGCGGTGAGGCGGGCGGCCTCTCGCTCGCGCTGCTGGGCGCAGGTGGCGGCGGCGACGGCGAAGGCGCGGATCGCGGGGGTCTCCAGGGTGCCGGAGCGGACGTCGCGTTCCTGGCCGGCGTGGTGCAGGACCGGGACCCGGCTCCACGCCGCGGGCCAGGATCAGCGCGCCGACGCCGACCGGGCCGCCGAGCTTGTGCGCGGACACGGACATCGCGTCGGCGCCGCTGGCCGCGAAGTCGACCGGCAGCTGCGCGAGGAACCTGCACTCATACCAGCACGATACGACCTGGGGCAATTAGGACGAAGGAACGAGGTCTTACCCCGCAGTCAACTGTCGCAAATGCCGATTCCGCAGGCTCAGCGACTTCGGAATGTCTGATATCGGCCTTACTTCCCGCGATGAGTTATTCATCCGGCAAGAGTGGGTAGTAAAGGCCAACCATCGGTTAAGCGCGGCCGCAGGCCCGGTGCTGCCGGGTCGGATGGGGCTTAAGCGTCGCATGTGGCTACGCTCGCGCCACGGACACGCACCGCGGACGCGCAGAGCCGGGACGTACACCCCGGTGCGGCGGAAGCTCAGAGCGGCAGGCCGGCTTCCAGTAGGGCCAGCGCCTCGTCGATATGCGCGAACATGTCCTCGAAGCTGCGTCCCTCGGTCCAGCCCTCCCACGGCATCGTGACCGCCATGATCACGCCGATGATCGCGCCCGCCACGGTCCGGACGGCCAGGTCGTCCGGGGAACGGTCGGCCCGCTTGGCCACGGCCCCGGCCACCACCGTGATCGTCCGGGCGAACTCGTCCATGGCCCGGGCCCGCACTTCCGGCACGGTCATGGCCAGCTTGGTGGTCTCGCGGATGATGTCCAGGTCGGCGCCGGTGTACGAGGCGAGCACCTGCTGGGTGGCGGCGCGCACGGCGGCGATCGGGCCCATCCCGGGCGGCTGCTGCTCGAACGCCGCGACCATCCGGGTGTCCATGTCGTCCTGCAGGACCAGGTCTTCCTTGGTGGGGAAGTACCGGAAGAACGTACTCGGCGAGACCTCGGCCGCCGCGGCGATCTGCTCCACGGTGGTGGCCTGGTAGCCCTGTTCGCGGAACAGCCGGAGCGCGTGCTCCCGGAGGGAAGCACGCGTCCTGGCCTTCTTCCGCTCGCGCAAGCCGGCCGGCGCAGCAGGCACGGCACCCGTAGCAGGCACGGCACCCGCAGCAGGCACGGCGTCGAGCATGTCCGTCACACCTCCAATTGTGCCCGCTCCGCGCCGTCTTCACCGGCAGCGGAGACCGCGCCGTCCCGGGGAGCCCCCGTCAGTCCCTCGGGACGGCGCGGCAGGAACAGGAGCGCCAGGATGGCGCTGGCCAGCGCGATGCCACCGCAGATCCACAGCATGATGTCCATGCCCTGGACGAACGCGGTCCGGGCCGAGTCAAGCAGCACCGCCGAGCCCAGCTGGTGCGCGACGCCCACCCCCGCCACCACGCTGTTCTTCGCCGCGGTGGCGGTCGCCGCGGGCAGGCCGGCCACGCTCAGGTGATCCCGGTAGACGGTGCCGAGCACGGTGCCGAGCACGGCCACCCCGATGGTCGCCCCGACCTGCCGCATCGCGGAGATGACGGCCGAACCCGAGCCGCTGCGCTCGGCCGACAGGGCGGACAGGGCCAAGTTCATCGTCTGCGGCATGGCCAGCCCCAGCCCCAGCCCGAACACCGCCAGCCACGCGGCCGCGAACCCGGTCCCGCTCGCCACGGAGGTCGTGGCCCCGACCCCGAGCGCGATGGTCATGATCGTGAACCCGACCGCGACCAGCGCCTTCACGCTGGCCAGCGGCACATCCGAGGGGGGCCGCGGCGACGCGAGCCGGGTGCTGGAGATCATGCCCACCACCAGGCCGCCGATCAGCGGCAGCAGCCGCAGCCCGCTGCCCATGGCGTTCGCGCCCTGCACCTCCTGGAAGTACTGCGGCATCGCGAAGAAGATGCCGAACATCGCGAACGAGACCAGCGTGGCCAGCGTCGTGCCCCAGGTGAAGCTGGCCGACCGGAACAGCCGCAGCTCGATCAGCGGCCGGATTCTCCCGGCGCGCTGGGTCAGCCAGCGCTCCCAGGCCACGAACGCGCCAAGCAGCGCCACGCCTGCGACGATGGCGGCCAGCGCCGCGGCGTCCGTCCAGCCGCTCTGGTCGGCCTGGATGAAGCCGTAGGTCAGTCCGACCAGCCCCGCACTGGACAGGACCACGCCGCCCGCGTCGATACCCAGCCGCTGCTCGCTGCGCGATTCCGGCAGCAGGATCGTCACGGCGATCAAGGCCAGCACGACCACCGGCACGTTGATCAGGAAGACCGAACCCCACCAGAAGTGGTCGAGCAGGTAGCCGCCCACGATCGGGCCGATGGGGAAGCTGATGAACGTGGCCGAGGCCATGATCGCGATCGCCTTCTGCCGCTCCTCGGGGGAGAACAGCACCGGGATCACCGACAGGGACAGCGGGAAGATGGCCGCGGCGCCGATGCCGAGCACCGCCCGGGCCGCGATCAGCTCGCCCACGCTACCCGCGTACGCGCACGCCGCCGAGCTGGCGCCGAACAACACGAGGGCCACGAGCAGCACCCTCTTGCGCCCCAACCGGTCGCCGAGCAGGCCCGCGGGCAACATGGCGGCCGCCAGCACCAGGCTGTACGCGTCCGAGATCCACTGCAGATCACCAGTCGAGGCGTGCAGATCGGTGGCGATCGTGGGCAGGGCCAGGTTGAGCACGGTCAGGTCCAGCCCGACCACAAGCACGCTGGCTGCGATCGCAATCAGCGCCCACCACTTGCGAGCCGGGTTGTTCACCATGACACTTACATCCCTTCGACAGTAACACCTAAGTGAAAGTTACTACCAAAAGTATGTGTCCCTCATTTGGATGTGTCAAGCAGACAGGGAGCCCAGAGGCCTGGGCCCCCTGTCTTTACGCAGGTCTCAGCTCTGCAGCCGGGTCAGCAGCGCCGTACCGTCGGGGGTGCCGAGGCCGGAGCAGGAGTCCCAGCCCGGCCCGGCCGAGTAGGCGCCGTTGTTCCCGCTGGTGATGTCGCGGAAGCCGGGCACGTCCGTGCCGGGTGACACGCCCGCGTACAGCAGCGGCTGGAGCAGGCCGAACCGCGTGCCGGTCGCCTGCGCGAGCCGGGCCACCAGCGCCGACCATAGCGGCGCGACCGCACTGGTCCCGCCCACGACCTGGGCCTGGCCGCCCTGGTAGATCTGGTACCCGGTGACCGGGTCGGCGTTCCCGGCCACGTCGGGCACCCCGCGCCCGCCCGCGCCGGCGGACCCGCCGCCCGACCCGCCAGAGCCGCCCGACCCGCCCGACCCGCCCCCGCCGGTCCCCCCGTTCCCGCCGCCACCGGTCGGGTGGTGGTGCCTGCGGCGGGACTCACTGTCGATCTCGTCGGTGCCGCTGCCGGGCGCGGCGGGCGCGGCGGGCGCGGCGGCCGCAGTGCCGCTGGCGGCGATCGCCGGCTGGGCCGCCGCCCGCGCCCCGGCCCCGGCGTTGGCCTGCCAGGAGGGCACGACGAACTGGTCGCTGACCCCGCCGCCTCCCGCCCCCTCGTTGGACGCCAGCTCGTTCCAGACCACCTCCGAGCTCACCACCCCACTCGACGGATCGGCCAGCAGCTTGGTCCCGCCGCAGCCCAGCGCGTACGGGCTGGACGCGGGGAAGTCGACGTGCACCTGGCCGTCGTTGACCCCATCGGAGGACCCGCTGTCGCCCGCGGCCGCGCACACGGTGATGCCGAGCGCCGCCGCGTCGGACATCGCCTGGTTCATGGCCGACAGGCCCTGCGCGGTCCACGAGTCTTCGGACTGCCCCCAGCTGATCGAGATCGCGATCGGCGCCGGAGTTGCCTCCGCCGCGGCCGAGATCGCGTCGACGAAGCCCTGGTCCCCGTTGTTCGGCGCGAAGTAGACGACCTGCGCCGCGCCGGGCGCGGCCGCCCCGATGACGTCGATGTCCAGGTTGACCTCTAGGGAGGCGCCGCTGGTGTCTCCGGGGTTGTTGGACGCCCCGTCCACGCTGGCCGCGGTGATCGACGGGGTGGGGATGCTCAGCCCGCCGAAGTACGCGTCCAGGTCACTGGTGGTGAACCCGCCGCCGAGCTCGATGACCGCGACCGTCTGCCCGGCGCCGGTGGTGTTGGCCGGGAAGTCGTAGATGTCCGCCACCTGGTTCGGGTAGTACGAGGTGCCCTGGGCGGCGGCGGCGTCCCGCGGGGTCCGGAAGCGCGGCTGGGCCTGCGGCCGGGTGTCCAGGCCGAGCACCGCGGTCACCACCTCGGCCAGCGCCGTCGGCAGGTACAGCGGTCCCACCCGGTAACGGTGGGTAACTCGCCCCCGGCCACCCCGGTCCGGGCTGCTGACCTGCCGCAGCGTCGTACCGAACGCGCTGGACAGGTCGCCCAGGGTGCCCGACACCTTGACCCGCCGGGTCACCGTGTGGACGGCGGTGACCTCCAGGCCGCGGCGGCCGAGCTCCTGGCGGACCAGGTCCACGTCGGCCGGGTCGGCGCCGTACCCGTCGGCCAGCTCGGCGTGGCTCAGCACGGTCGGCCCGACGACGATCTCCTCCGGAAGCTCGGCCCGCCGCCGCAGCACCAGGGTGATTTCGGCCCGCTCCTGCGTATTCAGCGGCGCGGTCTCGGTAACGTCCGGCAGCGATGCACGTTCGCTGCCGGACAGCCGCACCAATGATCCAGATTCGTCCGGCATTGTTAAGCTCCACTCACGTAGGTACCGGGAAGCTCGATCGACCCCCCCTGGGCGAATTCTTCCGCTCCGGGGCGATACACCACGGCCCGTTCGGAAGAATTATTTTGACCTAACGGAACGTGGTACCAGCGATCGTGATACACCGCGAAATGCCGTGGCTAGAAAAACAGGTGCACCAGATCGATCACCCGGCCATCATCATCCAGTACCGGCAGCACACGCCACCTGTCGAGCGTGGTGCAGGGGTGCGAGATGCCCAGGACCACCAGGTCGCCCGGCCCGAGCGCGGCCCCGGCGTCGAGCCGCAGGTACGCGTGCTGGTCATTGAGTTCCGTCACGCTCCAGCCCGCCGTGCTCGCCGCCGATCCGGACCCCGGAACCACCCGCAGCGGCACCGGCAGGCCCTTGTCGAAACCGACGTCGCGGCGGCCCGCGCCCAGCAGGGCCAGGTCCGGCTCGGGCCGCGACACCACCTGCGCCCACAGCTCCAGCGCGGGCCGCAGCTCCGGCGCGCCCGCCGCGCCCCGCCCGGCGGGAGAGACCGCGCCGTAGAACCCGTGATCGTAGGTGAGGTACGCGCCGCTGCGCAGGATGACCTGGACCGGGGCGGTACCGTGGGCGGTCAGCTCCCGGGCGACCACGTCGAAGTACGCGCTGCCGCCCGCCGTGACGATGCGGGGTCCGACGGCCTCGGCCTCCTCGCCCAGCGCGTCGGCCAGGGCCCGGAGCCGGCGGCAGAACGCGGCCACCGCGCGTTCCCCGGCGGAGATGGTTCCCTCGTACCCGGCCACGCCCGCCACCGTGAGCGTGCCGGTGGCCCGCGCCGCCTTGGCCACCGCCAGCGCCTGCTCGTCGGTGCGGCAGCCGGTGCGCCCGCTGCCGTGGCCGATCTCCACCAGGACCGGCAGCGGGCGTCCGGCCGGATGCTGGCGCAGGACCCGGTCGAGAATGGCCACGCCGTCCGGGCTGTCGACGTAGCAGTACGCCTCGAAGCCGGGATCGGCGGCGAGCTCGGCGGCCAGCCAGGCGATGCCCGCGGTGTCGGTGAGCTCGTTGGCCAGCAGCAGCCGCCCGAACCCGAACGTCCGGTACGTCTGCAGCTGGCCGATGCTCGCCACCGTGATGCCCCAGGCGCCGTGGGCCAGTTGCCGGGCGGCGAGCTCGGGAGACATGGCCGTCTTGCCGTGCGGGGCCAGCGCGACGCCGGCCCGGGCGCAGTAGGCGGCCATCGCCGCGAGGTTGTTCTCCAGCGCGCTCTCGCGCGCGGTGAGCACCGGATAGGTGAAGCCCGCCGCGGGCAGCGGGGGCCGGGCTGCCGCCAGGCTCGCCGTGCTGGCGCGCCCGCGGAGCGCCCCGAAGCCCTTCTCGGTCGGCTCGACCGGCCGCTCGCGGAGCGCATCGATCCGCTCCGCGACCAGCGGCGGCACCGGGCGCGGCGGCGGTTGGGTCACGTCGCCCTCCGATCTCCGGCCACGAAGGGCTCACCGAATTTCGTTTTAGCGAGTCTCAATATGTGCCATTCTCGCGGTTTATCCGATGGTCTCTCTAATGTTTTACCAGGGCACGGGCTATCACCTCGGGCCACCGGGTCCGGCGCCCGGCGCCCCGAACGGTCATCGGTGACCGATTCCGCCCCACTTGTTGCGATATACACCATCGCTAGGTGATGATGACGAGGGTAACCAGTCAGTCCGCGGACCGAACAGGCCTGGACGGAAGGGTCACAGTGAGAGGTGCTGTGCCGCCGCGTGCCACGTTCCGCGATGTGCTGGCGGTGCGCGAGTTCCGGGTCCTGTGGACCTCGGTCATCCTCTCCACGACGGGTGACCGGCTGGCCCTGGTCGCCATCACGCTGCTGGTCTACGGCCGGACCCGGTCGCCGCTGCTCGCGGCCGCGGTGTACGCGGTCGGCTACCTGCCCTGGGTGATCGGCGGCCTGTTCCTGGCCGACGTGGCCGACCGGTATCCTCGCCGCTCGGTGATGGTGATCTGCGACGCGGCCCGGGCCCTCCTGGTCGCGGTCATGGTGATTCCGCGCGTGCCGGTCGGGTGGCTGGTGGCCCTGCTGTTCGCGGCGACCATGTTCGCGCCGCCGTTCGAGTCGGCGCGGGCCTCCATCACCCCGGACATCCTGTCCGGCGAACGCTACGTGCTGGGTACCGCGATCCTGCAGACGACGCTCCTGGGCGGTCAGGTGCTCGGCGCGGCCGCCGGGGGCGTGGCCGTGGCCTTCATCGGCGTCCGGCGCTCGCTGGCCGTCGACGCCGCCACGTTCGTGCTCTCCGGCTTGTTAATAGCTATGGGCACCCGCGCCCGGCCGGCCGCGGCCCGGCCGGAAACCGTCCAGCCGTCGGCGCTGGCCCGGACGCGCGACGGGTTCAAGCTGGTCTTCGGTGACCCGGCCCTGCGCATCCTGCTGCTGCTCGGCTGGCTCGTGGTCTTCTACTCGATTCCCGAGGGGATCGCGGCTCCGTATGCAGCCCGGCTCGGGGGAGGGCCGATCGCTGCCGGCCTGGTCATAGCGTTCACGATGGCCAGCACGACGATCGCCATGCCGCTGTTCACCCGGTTCGTCCGGTCGCGTCAGCGGGCCAACCTGATGGGCCCGCTGGCCGTGCTGACCTGCGGCTCGCTTGTCCTGACGGCCCTCCACCCGAACCTTGCTGCCTCGCTGGTGATTTTCTCGTTGTCAGCTGCGTTCGCCGTCTATCAGATCGCCGCCAATACCGCCTTCGTGATCAGGGTGCCAACCGAACGGCGGGCTCAGGCCTTCGGTATCGCCAGCATGGGCGTCATCGTCGGCCAGGGGGTGGCCTTCGTGGCCGCCGGGGCCGCCGCGGAGGTGTTCACTCCGGCGACGGTCATCGCGGTCGGGGGCGGGATCGGTGCGGTGGTTGCCTTTGTCCTGACACTGCGGTGGCGTCACGTGTCACCACCTGGGGGGCGTCATGCGGCGAGACGGCGTCCCGGTCAGGCCGCGGCCCCGGATTCGGTGCCGCTGCACGGGTCGGGCTAGCGGCGGCCGCGGGCTTCGGTCAAGTCCAGGTGTCGCGCATTTGCGAGTCCTCTCTCGTTCGCGCGGGCTTTGTCAGGTAGATGATCAACTCCAGACGGAGCCGTACAGGGCCATGACCCGTCTCCCTTCCGGGGGCGATATGAGGCCGCGCGAAAACCTCCGGCCGCCAGTACGCCCGGTAATCGTGGCTTGTCAATCACCATTTAGCGCCTCTTTATGACGTGATGTCGGTGAATCAGGCGCAATAGTGCATAAGATGACCCGGATGAGTTAAGGTAGCTATACGGAGCTAGTCCTTTACGGTGAGCTGCCGACTAGACAGGTGCCTTGACTCGTCTCATCAGGAACGGTGGACTATGGAAGCCTCGTCCGTCACGCGCCGCGTGCTGACGAGCCTGGACGTCCGCAAGTGGGCGTGGTGGCAGCTGGACTGGCCGCTCAAGTCGTACGTCGGCGCGCTGACCCTTACGTTCGTGGCGCTGACCTGCTACGCAGCCTCCCAGACGACGTGGCACGCGTCAGATCTGCGGAAGTTCGCCCTGC